>ERZ791618.163-NODE-163-length-38959-cov-2.273494_pt1 | contig 38959 bp, 42 predicted proteins | sample MGYA00510059_ERZ791618 | MGnify/ENA primary metagenome ERZ791618 (study PRJEB30046, sample SAMN00715159) | human gut metagenome | study: EMG produced TPA metagenomics assembly of the A metagenome-wide association study of gut microbiota in type 2...
CGATGATATTGCACTTATCAGCTATTCTAAAATAAAAAAGTTCTGCCAAAAATAGCAGAACTAGTATAATCAGGTAATACATAACCGTACTTGCCCCTTTAATTTGAATTGTTTATTATTAATTTGAAAACGATAAGATCGTTTTCATAATCCCATCAGCAGCACGAACAGGCATTCGTTCAATGCCAAGTGCTGCTTTAATCTTCTCATTACTCACCACGTAATTCTCTGTCAACTTCCGAAGACGTTCAGTATTCAACGGCAAATGAAGCAATGTTCCCAAACCAGCACAACTTTCCATCATTTTCTTGTTCATCTTCCAGATGTGAGGTTCCTTGCCCATAGCTTCACACATGAGAGCAATCAATTCATTGGTAGACAGAGCTTCATCATCACCCATGTGATAAATACCACTCGTTACATTCTTTGTCAGCAAACCTTCCACCACATAGCAAAGGTTATCTATAGAAGTGAACGAACGCTTATTTTCAAAATCTCCCAAAGGCCAAGGAATACCTTTCTTTACCACATTATAAAGTAGATTCAAGTTCCCCTTGTTACCCGGGCCATGAATCATACAGGGCCGAAGAATATACACCAGTTTATCACGCTGCATAGCAACTCTCAAATCTCCATTCTCAACTCTCAACTTACTAAGAATATAATTCTCGGCTGCTATCTTACTCTCTCCATAAGGTCCCACTGGTGCAGGTATCACATCCTCCCTCAACATATCCCCCACTACACTATCAGCAGCAGCTTTCACAGAACTGAAGAATATGAACCTCTTTGCTGTAGATTCCAGAAAGAAATCAAAGATTTTTTGTGTCAGTCCTGTATTGATATCAAAATATGTCTGTGCAGCAGACTGATTCTTTGTATCATGTGCCTTGCCTGCAAGATGAATGATAGCATCAAACTGGGGTAAATTCTGCATAGGGAAAGAGATCGTTTCAATATCTTCCCAAGCAAAAGTTTTCACTACTCCCTCTTTTTCAGGTGCAACAATATCTAAGCCATAAAGAGTATGATATTCCTTTAAAGCCATAACAAAATTGGAACCCACGAAACCGTGAACTCCGGTAATAAGAATATTCATAAAATCGCAGAAATAAAAAACGAATACTTACTGTTTAGTAAGAAAATCAATAAGAAGATTTTGTAGTCGACAAGGATCTTGTCGTCCATCCCATATAATTATCACTTCAATTCTATCCTCATAAATCTGATAATAAATATGGTCTTGTTTATAAAAAATGCATCTAATTCTCCATATTGAGACAAATGCAACAGTCGCTTACCTACGTAAGGAGAACTTCCCAATGACTCTATAAAAGATATAATTTTAACAGCAATATTATTTGCCGTTTTTTCCCAAAGAAACCCTGTATGTATGATAGTATATCATAAAGAGACTCTATAGCCAAATCAGACCAGACTACTTCCATCCCAATCTATCAGCTAACAATCCATATACCTCACTATTAGGTATCATCCGGCCTTTTTCACGAGCTATTTGAGCATATTTTACTGCCCCAATAATAATTTCGTCCGACAATAATTCTATTTCTCCTATCGTAGAAGGTGAACGGTATTCCATTACAGGCTCATTGACGGTCTGCTCTATTAGTTCCTGCTTTTTATATGCCTTAGACTTACTCATTATCTCAACATTTTCTACAAAGGTAATTTGCAATATCGGAATATCCTAATTATTATTCTATAACTTGCGACTTAAGATATAATTTCTTCACAAACTTCATATCATGTGCCACCATTATCCTCACAAGCTCAGGAAAACTAGTTTTCGTAGGATTCCAACCAAGTACTGTTTTGGCTTTGGTAGGATCACCTAATAATTGTTCAACCTCGCAAGGACGGAAATATTTCGAGTCAACTTCAACAAGCACTTTGCCTGTATTCACATCAATTCCTTTTTCATCAACACCCTCACCTTCCCAGTACAGTTCAATGCCAACCTCACGAAAAGCTAAAGTAGCAAATTCGCGAACTGTATGCATCTCACCGGTAGCTATCACAAAATCTTCCGGCGTATCATGTTGTAGCATCAACCACATACACTCCACATAATCCTTCGCATACCCCCAGTCACGACGGGCATCCAGATTACCCAGATATAACTTATCCTGAAAACCTTGTGCAATACGAGCAGCGGCAAGAGTTATCTTACGGGTTACAAAAGTCTCTCCCCGACGCTCACTTTCATGATTGAACAGAATACCATTTACAGAAAACATGCCATAACTCTCACGATAATTCTTCGTAATCCAGAAACCATACTGTTTTGCTACACCGTATGGACTACGAGGATAGAAAGGTGTTGTTTCTTTCTGGGGAATTTCCTGTACCTTACCATAAAGTTCCGAAGTGGAAGCCTGATAAATCTTCGTCTTTTTCTCTAAACCCAAAATACGGACAGCTTCAAGCATGCGAAGCGTTCCTACAGCATCAGCTTCAGCCGTATATTCCGGAACATCAAAAGACACTTTTACGTGACTTTGTGCCGCAAGATTGTAGATTTCATCAGGTTGTACCTGCTGAATAATACGAATCAATGAACTACTATCCGTCATGTCACCATAATGAAGATTAACTAGTCGCTGTTGCCTCATGTCACGTACCCATTCATCCAGATATAGATGCTCTATACGTCCTGTATTAAATGAAGAAGAACGACGGAGGATACCATGAACTTCATAACCTTTTTCTATTAAAAATTCGGCAAGAAATGAACCATCTTGTCCAGTAATACCTGTAAGCAATGCTATTTTTTTCATTATGAATCTAAATTTATTATTGATACAATTTCTCTATTTCCGTCCAAATTACATGCTGTTCAAAATTATCAACAACAAAATTCCGTCCATTCTTTCCAAAATTCAGTCGAAGTTTTTCATTAGAATAAAACCTTTCAATAGCGTTTATTATGCATTCAGGGGTATGCTCTACAAACACTCCTGTCTGTTCTTCAATTATTGAATCAACACACCCTGTTACACGAGCTGTTATTATAGGTAATTCCATTGAAGAAGCTTCTAATGTTGACATTCCAAAGCCTTCTCTATATGAAGGAAAAACAAAAACATTCATTAGGGCATAATAATATTCTATAATTGAATTTAAAACATATCCTGTATTTATTATGCTAGAAGTATCTTGTATAAATCGTTTAATTTCTATAGGTAAAGAATCTCTTTCTTCCATCATCCCAACCAATAACAGAACCATATTATCATGCCTTTGGGTAAGAATCTGAAAAGCCTTAACCAATTCTACAATACCTTTATCACGAACTAAACGACCTGTATAACCCACTACAAAACTAGAATCAGCTATTCCTAAACTATCCTTCAAATCTTTTAAGCGTTTTAAATCTAAGTTCTCCTTATTGAAGCGACCGACATCAATGCCATTGCAAGTACCCTTAGACAGTAGTACTTGTTTCGATACTAAGTTCAATTTATCATCAATACTTTTCTTATATAGAGAAGGGCTTACACACACTATTTTAGTTGCTAAAGCTGCGACAAGTTTATCTATTGATATTAACAACTTCCTTTTGAATCCCATCGAAGTCTCATAGACCAGACCATGCCTAAAATAGATTCTAACTGGAACGCGTAAAATGAAAGCTGCAATCATAGCAATTAACGCCCCTTTAGGAGTATGCCCAACAACAATATCTATTTGCTTAGATTTAATATATTGCATGGTTTTAGAGATTGCCACAAAATCTTTCATAACAGAAATTTTTCTCAGGATTTCAACCTCTTTATATTCAAAACCATATATTCTGGAAAAAGATTCCAATTCAGGCGAACTACTGCATACAATATACTCTTTATAGCCTTTTTTATTAAAATATGAAAGTTGATTACCCAAAAAATAGGGAATTACAAAAGAGATATTCACAACATGAAGAATATTCATAATAATTATTTTATAACAGCCATCAATTTGCTTGAAGCCTCCGTTTTCAACTTAAATGATATACTATTTGAGCGTCTTTTTATCAAGATATTTTGTAGTCCAAAAACAGTAAACAAGGCATATAATAAGCATTTTACATAGTTAATAATAAGCATTCCATATCTTTTTAAGAGATTAGCGCTATAATACTTTATAATTAAAGTCCTAACCCCCTTCATTGACAAAAGATATTTATACAAATACGGAACACCTATCTCACGATAAAATAATAGTGGTTCAGACAAATTATAAAAGTTAGATTTCTCTATAGTGCGACACCAAAGTTCCATATCTTCAACTCTAATATATCTTGAGTCATACGGATTATTACTAAACCAGTCTCTTTTCCCCATTACTGATGGATGTATGAAGCATGCATGAGCAAATACATCCCCTATTACAGACGGATTTACCTTGTTTTTCAAAATGCCAACAACTCGATTTCCAGTATCAATCGAATATGCCCAGCTACCAACAACATCTGCCTGTGGATGCTCTTCCAAATATCTAAGTTGTTTTTCCAGTCTTTGCGGGTGCATAATATCATCGGCATCCATACGAACAAAATATTTACAATCACTTAGTTTAACGAGTTCGTTCAGACGATAAACGAGTCCTTTATTCCGCCCATCTGAAATAACTTTGACTCGTGTATCACTTGTATATTTACGAGCCAATGCCAATGATGAATCTGTACTTCCATCATCTATCAAAGTCATTTTCCAGTTGGTATAAGTCTGATTTAGTACAGATCGTATGGCATAATCCAAATATTTTTCGGCATTATAGAAGGGAATACCTACGTATACAAGATTCATACTTATCAAATTTTAGTCCAGCTATCCAAAGCAAGAGTTTTATTGGAAGTAAAAGTCCAGCGCGAAGGAGCAATAACAAGTTGATTCTTATGCTGATTAAGATAGGCTCCCCACCAAGAGAATGTACTATTGGAAATGATATTTACTTTACACAAAGACATCAAATAGATATATGCAAATTGTGATATTTCATGATTAGGAACAAAAACTGTAGATTCTGGCAAGGATACATGATTTTTCACCCACAATATATCATCTGAAAAAACAAAGAACTGTTTATCCTCTTCAATTTCGGAATTAGCTCGATCTATAGCCTGCTCATAGTATTTCTCTGTACAAACCCCATAAACATTAATGTTCTTAGGTGAAAAATAATCTCCTCTTCGTACATGCAAAGAAACTGAGATTTTAGCAGAACGGATGTTTTCTTCTATTTCAGATAAAACATTAGGATTTTTCCACTCACTAAGTACTTTTTGCATTGGAAAATATGTCGCATATTTTTCCTCTTGCCAATAGCCTTGTAGAAAGATTTTTCCTCTTGCTTTTTCTAACAAACAAATATCAAACATGCTTTCTGATAAATAGGTATTCGACCATTGGAATAGAGCTTTAAACAAACGATTCTTGACACCTGTATATCGAGTAAAGTATGCATTATAAAGCGGTATGTCAGGTATAAAAGAACACAATTCCAACTTTCTCAGTTGATCTGATGTTCCAAACGAAGCAACATCATAGAATACTTTTTTATCAGTTTCAATTTCGAGATATTGTCCAAATGAATACTGAAAAAGTTGATTACCTAAACCTCCCCATAATCGTACTATAATCATAAAATTATCATTAAACTAATTAGAAATATGAATCAGGGATTAAGTTAAACTCATGATGAAGCGGATTTCAATAATGATGATTTACTGAGTATCTTCAATTATAACCTCAACCACTGATTCGCACTAGAAAATAAATACTCAATATTACACAGAAATAGATATACCTCAAACATTATATAAACCTAGAAGTATTTACATATTTAGCAATTATTGGTAACACAATGAAACTGTTCAGAGATAGAATAAAGACCATCAATAGTGAATCAATATCAACATGAAAAATTTTATTAGAAAACAATATAACAACCTCTAGTAGCAAATAGTGGATGACATAATAATTCATCGATTTACTACCAATAGCATGCAATATGGATGTATTTTGAGGCAAATAATAAAATATATTATTTATCATAATTATTCCACTCAAAGAACCTAATACATATAGTAAATAGTAACCATGATTACAATGATTAGCTCTCATATCTACATTAGAGAATAGCGAAGGTATTGATAAGTATGCCACATAAAATAGCGTAGATATAATAAACACTATTTTTTTATACTGGACATCTTTTAATAAATGTCCCATTCCCAAAAAGAATAGTCCAGACAAAATATTGCCAAACCAAACAATATAATTACAATTTATAACATCAAGTATATATGCAGCTATAATACATAAAAACAGAAGTGTCAAATAATATTTTTGACTGCATATTGCATTGTACATTAATTTAGCAACAAATAATGAAGCGAGAAACCAAAGAGGTAAATTACCCATAACAGCCCCTTCTTTCAATATCTGATAAAACGGAGACAATATATATTTTACCCAAGAAGTTTCTCCATAAAAAAACAAAATTACCGACCAAACTATTATGCCATAAAGCGAGTATTTAACATAAGGATACAATAGTTTTTTACCCTCTAAAAACATCTGATTATTACTTTTATGGAAAAAGAACATTCCGCTTTTAAAAAAGAACCACGGCATGAAAAAGAAAAGTGGTCGCATTAGAACCACAAAGAAATTCCCTGTATGAGTAAAGTTTACTATATGAACAAATATCATATAAACAATCATCAGTCCTGAAATTCCATCAATATCTTTGCGTCTCATAAAATATATAATCTGCCCAAGCTTTCAGAAGAAAGCTCCCGTGCCTTGAGTTACTTTGCGTATATTTATATTTTGTTACGTTCCTCGTTGTCCATATTCATTGTTTATAGTATCCAAGAGTACATGCCTTCTTTACATAATAATTGAACATAAAAAGGAGTTTCACCAAAAGAATTTTTATCTTTCCACAATTTAAACAATATTTCATATATGTTTCTAAAGATCTAATTTCTTCTTTAGCAACAAAGCTACTAGAAACTGTACCATGATGAGATCCTGTAGATTTTCCACCTTCATGTATCACTAACCAAGATGGATCCAGAATAAACTTATAATGCTCTTTCTTTAATTTATAACCTAGAATTATTTCTTCTGCATACAAGAACGTTCTCTCATCAAACATGCCAACCTTCATGAATGCATCTGTTTTTATTATGAAAAAGCATCCAGATGGAACTTCAAAATCGATTAATCTCTCATATGGACGTTCTTTATAGTATACCATTTCTTGGTATTTTCTGGTAAATAGTTTACGAATAGGATAAAAGCTATCCATTATGCAATCAAAATAGCTATAAACCTTTCTAATACAAATTTGTCTGTTTGCTTCATTACTAATGTGAGGCGTCCATACTAACGGCTGAATTCCACAATAATGCTCACCTAATTCAGACAAGGTATCAATAAGATTATCAACTAACCCCTTTGTCCTAATTTCAACATCCGGATTCATTATTACCAAATAGTCAATCTCATACTTCTCTAACAGATACCGAACCCCGGCATTATTTCCTCTTGCATATCCGACATTCTCATCTAATTTTAAAACACAAGTATTGTGAATGTTGGCAGAAATAAATATTTCGACCTGATTATTTTTAGTTGAACAGCCATCTACGAAGCATATCACATAATCATCAGATATAGCGTTCTCTACAATACTTGATGCTGCAATTACTGCATCTTCAACTGTATTGTAATTCAACAATATTACAGCATATCTTTTTTTAGTCATTTTTCAGTCTAACGTGTTAACGATTGATTTGGAGCAGAATTGTTTTTGCAAAAAATAAGGCATCAAGAAAGTCAAAAAGATTACCACTATATCAAAAATAGAACACATATTAAGGAAGCCAAATATTCCTCCTACAGAAAAAGAATAATATTTATAAATAACACTTATCCTATAGCAGGATACTCCACTCCCCTTTCGTAAGTATATAGTAAAGGAAAAAGCTATAATAAATAGAATTATTACTGGCAATACGGGACCAAACTCTATATATAAATCACCATACACCGTTTTGAACCAATCCACTCTTACCCCTGTATAATGATACCAATCACTTTTATCTCCAGCTTTAAAACTACTATCAAATAAGCTAAAAAACTCAGAAAACAATCTTTTTCCTCCAGTAAAATTCACTTTGTCCCAATATTCATAACCTAGAACAGGAAATGTTTCTCCAAGATATTCATAGATTGAATCCACTGCTGTCCTCTTTACATTCTCCCCAAAACGTTCTTCGGTAATTTGAGCAACGACAACAAACAGTATTGCGACAACAGCAACTGCCACCCACAAAACTTTTCTTCTGAATCTGTAAGACATAGTATTCCAGAAAAGAATGAAGAAAAAAGATAGATTTAGTATGCCAAAAAACAAATTTGCTCTTGATCCTGTAGTCAAACCTATTGATAGAGCATTAAATAAAAATACTATCAAATAAGACACTAAAAACTTTTTAGAGCATTCAGCACATTTATAACCCCTGAAAATATATAATAAAACAAAAGGAACAATCATCACATGTGAAAAACGTCCTATAGAATTAAAAAGTTTAGCTAATGGATTCCCACTATAATACAAATCTGAAATATTATCTCCTCCCATGCTATGTATATTCCCAAAACCGAAAGAAATGGCTGTTTTCAGCTGTGTTAGTTTAATCAATGCATATATAATATCAATAGCAAATAAGACATAAACTATATTCCAATTTCTCCGGGAATAGAGTAAGGTTGAGAAATTCATTTTCTCAACCTTGATTTTATTCAGAGGCATTAATATCAAATAAACACAAAAATAATTGATAAAAAATGGTATTGGAGAAAGTGGTTCGTATTCATAAGATGATGTATACATAACACTCCAATATAATCCGGACAAACAGAGATAAACACTGAAAGCCGCAAATATAGAATACATCAACCATACAAAGGAATATATAGTGAGCCCAGATTTTCTATAAGAAAAAATGAAGGTACCAAAATACAGCAAAAAATTTAATGGCATTACAACAAAAACGCTCATCATTTCTTTTTTAGAAGAAAAGCCCAAACAAATGTCATCCTTCGCATTAGTTGATACAGCAAACGACTTTTGACACAGTTCTCCAACTCTACAGAGTCTTTGATATCACCTTTAGAAAGGCGATAATACATATACACATTAATTTTCAGTTTATCCAAAATAGAAGCAGCTTTATATTCCCCACACAAATACGCTCTAAAAGCTCCATTTAAAGTGGTAAAACCACCATTATCCACATCTTTCAATGTACCGGAAGCCATCATTCCATTAGGATTTATCCGATAACATCCGGTTACGTCTTTTAAGAAGACCGATTTGCACTTTCCACATATATGAATGAAGAGAGGCCAATCATAGCCATAACTATAATATTTGTCGAAATTAGCCAACAGTTCTTTCTTAAACATAACAGTGAGAGTTTGTGGAAAATTATTGCGCAGTAAAGAGGGTAATAAATATCCTGTTTTGGAGTGGGATAATTGATTTGACACAGTTGAAGAGTTTTCAATAAGCATATTGTCTAAATTGACTAATTGGAATTTTGAATAAACAAAGCCTATATTTTTGTCTGACTCAAGTATATTCACCTGCTTCTGCAATTTTAGAGGATCAGTCCAATAATCATCACCTTCACACCATGCTATATATTTACCTCTTGCAGACATTCTATTCCAAATGCCATTAAAACGAGAAACAGTCCCATCTTTTCTTACAAATTGCGAAATTCTTCTATCACGAATAAATAATCGAATTTTATCAGGATATCTTACCGCATACTCCTTACATATTTCTTGAGTACCATCAGACGACCCATCCTCTCCTAAAATTATTTCATAAGGGAAATCTGTTTTCTGCATTAATATTCCATTTAGACAGTCCCTTATATAATTAACATGCTGATAAGTGGTTACTGTAACAGAAACTAAAGGGAAACTCTCATTAACAGGTTTATTATCTCCTAAATATTCTTCCTGCAACAAGAAGCGTTCTTGCAATGCCTTCTCAAATTCATCCATGACATGAGATTATTTTATCATAACGAACAGATGTTCTAATTACTTTTCCTTTTTCATCAATAACCCTAATGCCACCATTTTTAATCGCTGTATTCCACATGGTAGCTTCATTATATTTGTTATTAGAATCTATCATATAAGGAACTGGCAAAAAACCTTCCTTAAATACGCGATACAGTCCTTCTGCAGTATATAAATTGGGTATATATCTTTCTAAAATACGTATTGCCTCTTTGGCCTCTTGATACATATCTTCTGTACGCTCATTCAATTCTTGATTATAAGCCATGTTTTCAATTTGACCAATAGCCCTTAATTTTCTGTATTTGTTTAATGCCGCCAAAGTTATTTGAATGCTTTCATTAATGACGGGAGGAGTAGCTAAACGCACGGCTTCACAATAACTTACAACATGAATTATTTCAGGACTATCTCTATCATTTGGCTCAATGTCATCCATTAAAGCCGTGACTGCCGCCAATTGTATTTTAGCTTTATCCAAATCCGGTGAAAAGTAATCCAACCCAGCTCTAGACTGCAAATGAACGGTAAAGTTATCATCTTCCAATTCTCTAACCAATTGTAGCATCGTTCTGCCTTTAGCTAAATCCTGCAAACCAATAGTATATTTGGGAGTATTCAGCATATTCTGCAAAATCAGATTTCTTATACCTAATTTCTTCGCACTTTTTGCTGCTAGATATCCTGATATAATATATGATATATCATCTGTACCTCTAAATGCAAAATGATGAGGAACATTAGGCTCAAGCGGTTTGCCAGTACTTGCAATATATTTTATTGTCTCAAGATGTTCTTTCAAGTTTTCTAATACAGAATTAGAACCACGCCCATCTATCTCACAGAACCACCAAAAAGACAAAGCATGCCAAGATATATTTAAACAGCGTTCGTGCATCTTAGCCATATCCGGAACATTCTTTGTGCCAGCATACGTTCTTACAAGCATAGGAGAAGCTGCTTCCTTTATCATCTGATACTCTTGTTCTGAATTAACAGGTATACCTCCACCATTAGGCAATCCATTCCAATCCTCCCCAAACTTTGATTGGGTTAACTGAGAAGAACCTATAGAAAGGATATCTAAAAGATGCGCCTTGGCTAAATCCTTTTCCCATGAAAAAAATTCTTTTATAGCTTCTAAACGATTGGGATTATAAGGACCAACATGAGCACGAATTAAAGGAAGGGTATGACGTTCCTTGCAATAGTTTACTCTTTTAATGAAAGAATCACTATCTTTCCCAGCCTCAATATATCCCAAATGATCCTGCGGAGTTATACATTTATAAGTCTCAGACTCAATTAAATCTTTAGCAAAAGCCCAGCGCATATTGTCATACTCTGAATTCAGTTTCAAATCTTTTGGAAATTTAGACTCCGGAACACCTAATTTTTGAAGTGATTCTATTGGAGTTTCATCGCCCGGAAAAACTAGTACCTGCTCACCCAATTCTCTTTTTACCAGTAAACAAGCATCAGGTAAACCTGCAAAAAATACCCCTCGCAAACATCCTCCATTTTCAACGAAAAGATTATGATTCTTCATTTCATAGAAAAGATGGCAAAAGTAGTCTTTTGCTTCACTGGGATCTAATCGATAACTAAAACCGATACGAGTTATATTATGGTCAGAAATCCATTTTTGAAGCAATGAAAAATTATTCAACTTATATATACTCTCTACTGCAACAGATATCTCATTGGGAGAAATATAGCACTCATAACCACAGTCTCTTAACAAATGCGCTATTGTGGTTATTCCCAAAGTATGTACGTCAATATCCGTCTTTACTAATCCAAAAATTTCATTTTCTTGTAAACGCGTCATGATAATAAATTTAGTATATCATCCTTTTCCAGATGAGAAAGTCCCAGGTTTTCCAAAGTACGCCCTTGCCATTTAAAATCAATCCCCAACAATGCCGAAGACAATATAATTATTGAATCCATTAAAGGGGTTGAAATACCCACTTTTTTTCCCAATTCACTCATTGGAATTAATCCAGTAGGTATATCTTCCGTTAATTGTCGGGTAAAGATAGAGCCGGGTCCCAATATATCATGATATGCAGGATTATTACGCATACGTTCGCATAATCCATTCCCCCACGTTCCTGGGTATGCATAAGTCATCCAATCATAAACAGCCATCAAATTTACCCCGTACGCTTTGCCTATATTCAAACGTTCTTCATCAAGTTTTTGAATAAAAGATGCTACATTAGGGGTTATATCACGATAAAAATAAAATGGATTATTTCGCTCTATGGTGGCCGCATTGAACAGAACAACAGCAGGATGAAATATAGCACCGATATTTTCCAAACTCGTATGAATCAAATTCTTTGCTGGTATAAAGCAAGGAAAAATAGAGCGAATTTGATTTAGTATAAGTTCCGTTTCATCCATATTGCGTCCGGACAACATTACTCTATCTTTAACCCCAATAATATTGACTACTCCGGGAGACAGTATTCTACAAGCATAAACCAATGTTTGAGCTTCTGCTATATGTATATTCAAATTAGGTCTCTTCGCCAAAATATTAGCAATTTCTAAAACTCCGCATGTCCTTCCCGGATTCAAAATGATAATCTGTCCATCTTTTAAATAGGGAAGTATTTGCTCAGCTATATTACGATGTGCAGTGGCTGTAGTCACAATCAAAATTATATTGGAAAACTCAACGGCCTCTTTTATATCATCAGTAATTAAATCAATATAACCTTCTTCTTCTAAAACCCCTTCCAATCTAATCAAATGACTCTGGGCTATAGAAAAGATATGTTCCATATCACGATTATATAAACAAACATGAACTCCTAAAGCTGCACAGTGACCGGCCATCGCCTGCCCTCCGTTACCAGCACCAATTATAGTAATTTTGGGTGGGTTCATAAAACTAAATCAGATAAACCATGACACATTATATCAACACCATTATTATTAAGAATTGCAAGTTGTGAATCAATATAACTAACTTTTTCTTGCAGTTCCTGTTCGGTTGATGCCACTACTAAATAACCTGCCGCCCTGTCACCACTCGTTTCAGCTTTTGTTATCTCCATTCCTTCCGTTTTATACAAAAAATACTCCTCTATAAAAGAATTGTCCAACAAGTTTTTGAATCCCTCAAAACTATTAATGATTCCAGGATAGCAGTAAATATAATTCATTACTGCATATTTTACTTTCTCCCAAGGTGCCATACGAGGAGATTCCCCTAAAATCAAATCTACATAACTTGACATAATGTTAACACCTGACAAAACTTCTATTAATTTATATTTGGAGCCACCTCCCATTCGTGTGCTGAATTCCAATACGTCAAAATGATTATCTTTCAGTATTAACTGCACCAATAGCGGTGTATTTTCCAAATGAAAAGCATCTACTATCTGCTGAGCTATTCTTAATAATTCCCCTTTCTGTTCATCTCCAATAGCAGGATAGCGACTCTGCAGAATAGTAAACGAATGTGTATTCCTCATTTTAGCAGAATTCGTCGCACATAGAAATTTGGCAATTCCCTTCTCAACATAGAAATCAGCAGATATTTCTTCACCTTCTTTAAACTCTTCTACAATTGCTGTATTTGTACGACTATATAATATTGCCGATTCCAAAGCCACATGCAATTCCATTTCTGTGAATACTTTCTTAACTCCCTTTGAAGAATTGCAATCAACAGGTTTTACAACTAAAGGATAATGAAAATTATTTAAAGCAGTATTATCAAAAGAATCTAAAATTGCATATTGAGATGTCGGAATATTAAATTCTTTCAGAACTTTTTTCATATAAGATTTATTCGTAACATTCAATGCTGTCTGATAAGAAATATAACACGGCAATAAAAGTTCCTCTGAAACTTGTGCAACTGTCAATAATGCCTGATCAGTACATGCCGTACAAACTAAATCAGCCTTTTCCATCAATGCTATTCTTTTTACAGCTTCCACATCAAGTGTACTTGCCACAACATGTTTATCCGCATATTTTTTAGCTGGAGGATTTTCATAATAATCAATAAGTACTATATTTTGTACATTCCTACTCCTTAATTCCTGTATAAGAGCAATTTGATCTGCTCCCCCAGCTAAAACCAAAATATTCATTCTGCAATAATTTCAATTATACATTCCAAATTCTCCTCTACCAAGCCAAAGTACATCGGCAAACATATCACGCTATTTGCTATCTTATGCGCTATCGGCAAATTATCAGCTCTTGCAGACTCCAGTCCTCTATAAGTAGAAAACTCACTTATCAACGGATAGAAATATCGCCTGCCTAGCACATTCTGCTCTTTCATCTTAAAATAAAGTTCGTCACGGGTCATGCCATACTTTTCAGCATCCACGAAAATCGGGAAATAAGAATAGTTGTGACGTACACCCGGCATATCTTCCATAAAACTGATACCCTCAACATCTTTCAATGCTTCCCGATACTTGACAGCAACCTGACGCCTGGATTCAATAGCCGCATCCACTTGCTTTAAATTAAGCAAGCCATAAGCAGAACGAACCTCGTCCATTTTCCCATTAATACCAGGAGCAACTATTTCTGTCTCTCCCGCAAAACCGAAATTCTTCAAATAATCAATACGCTTTTTTGTCTTTTCATCATGACGATTAGCGCACCTCCCTCTATAGTATTATAAACTTTCGTAGCATGAAAGCTCAATGTTGACATATCTCCTGCGTTCAGGATTGACTTTCCATTTACCTCCACCCCAAAGGCATGGGCAGCATCATAAATCACCTTCAGTCCATATTTATCGGCTATCTCCTGAATGCGTTCCGTATCACAAGGTTTTCCATAAACATGTACAGGCATAATAGCTGTAGTCTTTGGGGTAATTGCTGCTTCTATCTTATCGGGATCAATATTGCAAGTTTCGGGGTCAATGTCAACAAACACAGGTTTTATGCCATTCCACCACAAAGAATGGGTAGTAGCTACAAAACTATAAGGAGTCGTGATTACTTCTCCCGTTATACGTAACGCCTGGAGTGCACACATCAAAGGTAACGTACCGTTAGTAAAAAGACTGATATAAGGTACTTTTAAATACTCACACAACGCCTTCTCTAATTCCTGATGATAATGACCATTATTGGTCAGCCACTTGCGATTCCAGATGTCTTGCAGATAAGGAATGAAATCGTCCAGTGAAGGAAGTAATGGAGAAGTAACCGTAATTACTTTATTTTCCATCTTACTACAATTAATTTGTTTTTGATTTTCTACTTACGTCTGAGCGCAGAAAGCACCAACTGCTTGATCTCAAGATATTCGTCAAGATGCAGTTTCTCATAAATAATTAAAGCTAAGAATACTCCTACCGAAATCTGAATGAACAATAATGCATAAACAGGAATATTCCAATGAGAAAGTCCCCACATGACAAATGCTACCACTAAAGAAACTACAAAAGTGGGAAGTATGTCTTTTATCTGTGTTCCTGTCGGATAATCTATTAAGCTTGCCGAATAATAGCTATTCAGAAAATAAGCTATAAACGAAGTTATCACACTTCCCCAAAGCATATATTCAATACCGCAAAAGATACCAATAACAATGGGACCAACAGCTATTATTTTCTTTATAATTTCTAATTTCAAGAATAGGTCCGAACGTCCTTTCACCTGAAGAATATTCAGATTTATGGCATGAAGAGGATAAAGCATGCCGCTAAAACAGATGATTTGCAAAAAGTAAACGGCAGGCAACCACTTTTCGCCTATCAAGATAATAATCAAAGGTTTCGCTACAGCAGCCAATCCCAACATGCAGGCAAAGGTTATCAGCATAGTAATCTTTATCACCTTCCGATAAGCTTCACGCAAGCGTTCCGGTTCCTCCTGAATAGAACTTAAAACCGGATAACTGACACGTTGGACAACGGTGGTCAAATTACTGGAAAATATCGTATTGAATTGCTCGGCACGGGTATATTGGCCCAATTGCGCAGAAGTATAGAAACGCCCGATGATGATATAATAGATATTTTTATAAATAGTGTCCAACAAGCCCGAGAGTAATAGTTTGGATCCAAAACCAAAGAGTTCTTTAAAACTCTTCGTAGAAAATTCCCATACCGGATGCCATTTGCTATATATCCATAAAAATAGTGTATTCAGAAATGACGGGAAAGTTGCTGACCAACCAAACTCCACACCCCCATACCTCCTAATGCCATTCCTATTCCAATAACTCCACTACTGATAGAAGAAATCAGAGAGACTTTTGTTTGTGTCTTGAAATCTACCTCCCTCACAAATTGGGTGCGGGGGATGATAGCAAGTGCATTGATAATCAACACCCACCCTATAACTCTTGTAACTTCTACCAGGATGGGTTCTTTGAAAAATACACTAATGGCCGGAGAAGCAAAATACAAAAGCACATAAACAAGAATACTGACAGTCAGATTAAAATAGAAAACAGTATTATAATCAACTCGTTTTACGTGTACTTTCCGGATAAGTGCATTGGAAAAACCACTGTCAATAATGGAAGTGGAAACAGCTATAAATATAGCTATCATTGCCATTACGCCATATTCCGCAGGAGTCAATAAACGAGCAAGCACTAATCCCACCAAAAAGGCGATACCGGAACTGGCTATGTTATCAATAAAGCTCCATCCAACACCACGGACAGTTTTATGTCTTAACGAATCAGACAAATCTTCTAATCCTACTCTTCTATCTCCTCAAACGGATAAGGATTATCCGCAATATTTTTCAACTCTTCTATGATTTCTGTTTGTTCAGAATTCAAAGTTGCCTTGTCCCAACCATCAATAATGCCATAGGCCTCTTGAAGCAAGGATTCTTCATAAATCTCCCCATAACAAAAAGCCAGCAAACGGACTTTTAGCAAAGAAGGGGGAAGCTGTTTCAAAATATTGCAGATGCGGTCTAAAACAGCTTGTTTCTTTTCTCTTTTATCTCCATTGTCGTAGATGGTGGCATTATAGCCCATCAGAAGAGCTAAACAAAGGTTGGCTTCTTCTTCGATACCGGAACTTTTTGCGGCAAAAAGAGAATCCGATTCTACAAGAACCTCCTTGTTCAGTCGAGTAAAATCATCTGAATAGATGGGTTCACCATCCATGCCAAGATACATAAGCTTATGAGCCAAATGCTGAAGCTCACGAGCACAAGAAAGCAGATCATTCATTGAAATATGAGTATGATATGATTAAATATTATTTTATTATCTTCAGATAGGATTTTGGTACTTTTACACTGGCTGTCAAAATACCATTAATACGAATAACGACGTATGTCTTATTGGCTTCTGTAGCAATTTCTCCTTCAATACCACGAAAATCGCCTTTAACGACCTTGACTTTATTCCCTATTGTGAGAGGTTCATTGTCAAAGCTGACACCGTCCGGATTCAAATCCATGACAAACATGAAATCCTTCATCTGTTTGTCGGGAACGACAAGCATGGAGTGAGTGAAAAGATCCTTCATATAGAAAAGCCGTACACCATAAACATTAGAAATGTCACAGGCTGTTTGCTTGGTGGCACAAACGAAAATCAAATTGCGGATAACAGGGACTACACTACGCTTCCGACGGTGTTTCAACTGAGATATTACAATTTTAGTCGGCAGATAATAGTCAATATCCAAATTTTCGTTTGATTTCAGCTTCTCAAGAAACTTGCCAATTGCAAATTCTTGCTTATCACGTGTACGAGCTGCAAACCAATATTTCTGAGTTTCAACCACTTGCAATAAATAAAATCGAGGATATTACTTTAGGTATGGATACGCTTCGCGGCTTGAGCAAGACATTTCCTCTTTCAAGCCGAAATAGATAAATCAAGTCGTTATCTACTTTTAATATATTGAAGACGAATGGATTAATAAAGAAAAACGTCTTTTAATCGTTCGTTTAAAAGATGGCATTTTAACCTGTATCTTCCCTAAGATTCTTTCGATAAAAAAACAAGTTTAAAATCACAATTTTATTTCAGGGATAACTCACTATGGATTAGTAACATATGACATTTATTAAAGAGAAAATCGATTTTATCTATCAGAATATTTTGTTGTTTCATTTCAAGGCATTATCTTTGCGCATATTAAACGAACGATTAAAAAACACCCCACATCCATTACAATTTTTCTTGAAACATCAGCTTTCATTCCGTTTCATGTATCTATTTCAACTATCGCAACCTCATCCCGACAGTTTCCTAACATCATATTTCTCTTTTATAATAATGTACGCACGTATACATACGCACAGGCGCGTATTTCCCTACTTTTTCTTTAGACCTTGTTACACACACTTTATATTAATAGGTAGGTGGGGCTACCACCTATTACATCATTTTGTGTATCACACACAGAATAGAAAAGTTTCATTTTTCTATACCAGCATGATAGTTTTCACGATAATAACCGTTAATTTTGCTTTCGAATGCAAATTTAAAATAAATTACTAACATCTAAAATTGTAGTTTTATGACTAAAAAAACACAATCTTGAGCATTGAGCTCATAACTAAAGATGCCTGTGGCATTGAGATCGAGAGAAAAGGAAACAGGATCGACATCCTGTTGGTTGAAAATGAACCGGTTGACCAGCAGGTCGTAGTCAGGGCGGAAGAAAGAATAGAGTTCCTCACTCCCTGGATAAACATGCTTATCCATCATAAAAAAGAGGCGGGACTCAAAGGGACAAAGCATTTGGCAAGGAAGCTGTACCGCATGGCAAGGTTCGAGAAAGGAAAGCATGAGGAAGGATTTCTGACGATGGAAAGCATTAATACAGAAATCATTAGCTTAAGGAAAAAAATCAGGGAAGAGAAACTGGGAATAGAAAAGAAGAAGAAAAAGAAGTAGGAATTCAAAATTGTGCAAAAACGCCTTTTCGGTTGAAAAAGGCGTTTTTGTCATTCCGGATATTATACCCTACTTCGCGCCGCCAACAAGGCAGACTAAAACAACTAACAAAGAAATGGAAAATATTCCGGTTACCGCATACAGCGGATTCAGCAACGTTCGGGGAGAGATAACCCTGAGAAAAGTAATTGAAAACATCACAAAGGGAGTACACGCAAAACTTGTATTCAAAATAAGACTGCTCGTCAGCCAGGGAAAGACAGAAGAGGCAAACAATGTAAAGAAGCAATTACCATTCTACACCGTCACGGCAGGATACAGCGAAAAAAGACAAGCTTACAGCATCACAAGATACACGCATGTTATCCTGTTGGATATTGACGACCAGCCCGAAGAGAAATTAGAAGACTTGAGGGAGAAAATCAACAAGGATCCTAACACGCTGGGCAGTTTCCTCACTCCAAAGGCACATGGATTCAAGATATTCGTGTTCCTGCAGACGGAAGATGCCACCACTCTCAGGGAGACATTCTCTAACGGAGAAAAGGACTTTGCTGCGTTGGAGAAATATCACAGGATGATGTATGATGCCTGCAAGGAATACTATGAAAAGTTACTGGGTGTGGAAGTGGACGGAAGCGGAAAGGATATTTCAAGGGGATTCTTCACATCTTTCGATGAAAAGGCGTACCTGAATGAAGAACTTATGAAAGAGGTCGATGAGATGCTGACCGGTATTGTACCGCCTGAAAGACCGCAGACGAGGAGAAAGAAGAGTGGGAAGGCGATGAGTGAGAGTGATAAGGTGGTAAGTGATAAGGCGGTAAGTGATAGGGTGATAAGTGATAAGGCGGAAGCTGAGCCGTGGGAAAGGATGGAATTCAACAAGGCGGTACTCGCAGTAAAGAGGATTGCTAAATTCGAACCGGGAAGCAGGGACAGCTTCATATTCGCTCTGGGAAACAAATGTTATGCAAAAGCATTGGAAGAGGGCGTGGCAATTCGTTTGGCTCAGGAAAATTTCGGCAATGAAGGGTTCGATGTGGCTGTACCCATACATAATGCATACATCTATACCGACAAGACGGAGGAAGCAGCTATCCATCATAAGGAAGAGAAGCCGGATATCATCAACCAAGTACTCGACTTCCTGAAGGCACATTATGATATCCGAAGGAATGTAATACTAGACAGGCTGGAATACCTAAACTTCGATGAGAAAGAAGAGAGATGGAAAGGCAGGTTCCGACCTATGAGGGCAAGAAGCTACAACTCCATATTCCTGGCCCTGCAACTGGCAGGCATCAAGTGTTTCAGGAATTATCTGCAGGCGGTCATTGACTCCACCTATGCCAGGGATTTCAACCCGTTCACAGACTACGTAGAAAAACTGGAACCCTGGGATGGAGAGACAGATTATATCGGCCGGCTGGCGAATACGGTACAGGCGGAAGACCAGGAGTTCTGGAAAGAAAGTTTCCGCAGGTGGTTCGTGGGAATGCTGGCATGTGCACTGCAGGACGAGCAGGTCAACCATCTTGTGATCATCCTGTACTCCGAACAAGGAAAAGGAAAAAGTACCTGGATACGCAGGCTATTACCTCCCCAGTGGAGGGAGTATTACCGGAACGGAATGGTGAACCCGGACAACAAGGACCACCAGTTGCTGCTCAGCACGCACCTCATCATCAATATGGAAGAATTTGAAGGGGCCAGGATAGGTGATCTGGCCGGATTGAAACGGGTCATCACACAGGAAAGCGTGACGGAGCGGAAAGCATACGACATGCAGGCATACAATTTCATACGGCATGCATCCTTCATTGCCAGTACGAATAATCGACAGTGTCTGCAGGACATAGGTGGGAACCGGCGTTTCCTCCCCTCCTCCATCATTACACTGGATTATCGCACACCGGTCAATTATGAGGGGATATATGCGCAGGCCTACGCGTTGATAAAGGAAGGATACCGGTACTGGTATGAAGGAGAGGAAATAAACGAGCTGAACCGACACAATGAGCTGCACCGCATGAAAGATCCCGTGGAGGAAAACCTGCTCGTATACTTCCGAAAGCCGCAACCGGAGGATTACTGCATAAAATGGATGCCGGCGGCAGCCATACTCAGCAAGATAGCCATTTACGGAAAGATACAGGTGAACAGGCAGACCATACAGACATTGGTAATGTCATTGGAAAAATACGGTTTCCGGACAAGAAGGAATGAACAGGGAAGTACGGAATATGAAGTGGTGGACATACAAAACGATGAAGTGGACAAGGGATTCAAATAAGTGGAACCGGGTATTGTCAGACATAAGTGCATCACCCGATGCAGATAAGTGAGAAGACCATCGCAGATATAAGCGTTGGCCGATACAGATAAGTGCGCAAGCCAACGCAGATATAAGCGTTCGGTTTGCGCATTATAGGATTATTCCCCCTGAGATAAAGCTCGCTTACCCCCACTCGATATCGTCAAAAAAAGTTTGAAATCGTAAAATAAAGAATGCCATTTCAGAATTAACATTCTAAATACCAACGCTATACGATTTTTCTTTAAAATTTATTGATTTTAGAATCTATATATGATCGTTTCCCGTTATTTTTGTCTTAGTCCATTTCAGCCTATATAAAAATTGCATTTTCCACATCAAAATGTAACATGAACTGGAAATATTTAACTCGACTGAAATCAAGGAAGGGAACAATATTTAAATCCACTAAAATTAGAATGATATGACACAACAAGAAGACAGAAAATTCAACAGGATTCAGAAGGGGAAATCCTGCGAGGATATGCAGAGTTTAAGGACAATTGCTGGAATTTTTCTATAATTTCCACGCACGAGCATTCGGATGTCCTTACCAACGAGTATGTTGCCGGGTTCATACAGGGAGAATTACAGGGCAAGGATATGATACGCGCATCACGCAACAATACTTGGAAGAACTCCTACTTGTGTGACACAAGCCATACATTTCCCCATACGTGCCCTCCGGAACCGAAAGACTTGAAGAAAGCGGAAAATTCGCTGAAAAGCAACTACCTTTTTACTACAAAATGGATAAGAGACAATCGGGAAGAACCGGCTATTGGCAAGTATGTGAAAGCGATAGAAAGGCTATTTTATCGAATGTGGGGTATATACGATGCCTTGTCTTGCGGGTATATACGCTCCATTGACGAAGTGAAGAATGACCTTTTCAATTGGGATACATTCAGTTTAGGCTACGGGGAAGATAAAATATCTTTCGGAGACATCTACTTTATCAATACTCAGATGGACTTGATGGATGCCGTGGCCAACTCACTGGAAAGCACATACGGTTTGCACAACCCGACCATTGTTCCGCTTTCGTCAAACGGACAGATGACGGAGACATCGTATGGACGCACAACAGTTGGTGCGGCTACCTGTCGAATTCACACACGATTTCCTACACAATCCGCAATAATGAGGGAGGGATCGACTTTGTGTCACAGAATTCGTATTGTTTCGGGCAAGTAGGCAGCAACATGGATTTTGGATTCAACAAACATGGCATTTGCTTCAATGAAACCACTCACCGTTATTCATACAATCCCATGTCGCAGTCGCAAAAAGAAGAGGCAGTATGGCTGTGTTGGCGTTCTGCTGCTGCCGAAATGTTCGCGACAGATATTGACGATTTCTTCAACTACATAAAAATCAGCAATTCGGGCACCTATCTGAACGGTTATATGGTTATTGATGCCAATACGAAAGAAATGTCATTGATAGAAATGAGTTATAAACGCTTTGCAATGTTAAGGTGCGGAAAGGATAGTTGCTTAACCGGGAAATATGAACCTGAAAATGAATTCGATCCGGATTTGGATTATGATAAGCACCTGATGACTAATGAATATATCTTGGGAGTAAACTATCCGGTATTCAAAAAAGTGGCGTATGACTTAGGCTCCACAGACAACAGGCCACTCAGGCGAGTGCAGTTCTTTGACATGATTGGGAATGTGAACAATGAGGAAGACGCAAAAGCATTGATTACCCACATAGCAGATGATGAGCCACTGTCCATCTATGGACGTTGGGACTTGGGATTTGGAACAACGGAATACCCCAGAACCATTCCTGACGGAGCAGTCGACTCTAAGGCGTTTTCTGCAAACAAGGTTCTTGAATTACTTTCAGGTCTAAAGTACGAACCGTCCGATGAAGGCACGAAAACTTCATTTTGGATGCTGTACGGGGTAGCCTGGTTCAAGGGCAAGCCTTTCGTATGGTCACAGTCACCATGGAAAGAATACAAAGATGATCCGGCGAAAGACTTCGTACCGGATGAACTGACCGGGAAGTGGCATCAAACCAAATTGTTCCTCAAATAAAGGGGAACCGATATAAAGATAAGAGATACTATCAATTGTTGACAATAGTATTTCTTATCTTTTTATTTATCAACGATCTAAGGTCTTCCCAGATACCTGAATATCAATTCCACCTGCATGGAAGTAAATATCTGCTGGCGTTTTTTATAGCCTGTCTGAAGCAAGGCTTCGCTCAGTTGCAGGTTATATCTAAACCATTGTGCCAAGCGGTTCAGGGCAGACACGGGAGAGATATTCGGAGCATAAGCCTCGGCAAGCTCACGTTTGGAGTAAGGGCGTACAGGCCAGGCTTCGTCAGGGGCCTTTTCATTTTCATTACTTGTTTTCATAAGAGTTATTTTATTGATTATCATAGCATAAAGATAAGCATTTTATATTACATACAACTCATCTTAGACAAATACTTTTCACTCTTTATCATGTAGTTTCATGAAGGAATTATCTCTTTCATTATTCGCCCCTCAGCACATCGTACCTTTGTTTCGTTCACAACAGAGAACACAGATTTTTACTGTGTTTTTACTGTACAATTTTCATTCTTTAATTATTCATTATTAATTTACGTAAAAATGGCATTGAATTACAGTATTGCAATGATGGGCAATCCAATGAATCAGGAAGAGGCCAAAAGAGCGTATGCGAAAGCGCAGGTTTCGCAAGAGTTATCACTAAAAGCACTCGCCAAGAGAGTATCATCGCAGACCACCGCCAGCAGGGCGGACGTAACTGCTGTTATCATCGCTACCGTCGAGAATATGATTGACGGCCTGCGGGCAGGAGAACAAGTAGACTTCGGAGACCTGGGGAAATTCCGATTACAGATAACCAGCCGGGGGGCTGAAACAGCAGAGAAATTCTCGGCTGCCAATATTACCGGAGTAAATATTCAGTTCATACCCGGAGAAGATTTGAAAAACATCTTCGCCGGTATGGAGTTCTCACCGGTCCCTACCCGTGCTGCCACACGCGCCGTGCTCAAAGCACAGAAGGCAGGACAGACCACTGTGGATATTTCCAAAACGCCCACACCAGGAGGAGACGATGGAGGAAACACCGGTGGAGGTGGAAATTCAGGAGGCGACGGAGGCATAGAGGATGATCCGCTGGGATAGGGTCTAAAGGCGCAGCCTTTAGAAATTAATAATGAAAGAATTAATAATTAAAGGCTGCGCTATCATTAAATCACTAATAACTAAATAACAGTTATATGGAAAAAAAATCAAATTCAACCTGGAGTATGATCATCAAAGTGGTAATTGCCGTGGCATCTGCCCTGGCAGGCATATTCGGACTAAATTCCTGCATGAAATAGACTATGAGAGCAGGAAGTTTTTATCAGAACTATCGGGAGGTAAAACTCTTGGTAGTTCATTGTTCAGCAGTTCCCATACACAAAATTTGATCTATTCTTGGAGATGCGATGATTTATTTGTATTTTTATCGCAAAATATGCGACGTTATCTATCTAATATCGCCGCAAAACAGAATAAGATGTATATACACGAGCATAATAATTGGACAGATTTTCACTGGAAGAGTGATGATATTGCTCTCCTGCTGGACGAAGTAACGCGTGAACAAGGGAAACTTTACGGGCGTTTGAGCAGTTTGGGATTTGACAGTCAACTTCAGGCAATGGCCGAGAATTTAACACATGATGTGGTTTATTCTTCTGAAATAGAAGGAATACAATCAATGCCGATGAAGTACGCTCATCCATAGCGCGTCGCTTGGGTCTCGAGAACATAAAATATACAACTCCCTCTCATTATGTCGATGCCGTAGTAGCGGTTATGCTTGAAGCTACAGAGCATTATGGCTTAATGCTTACCAAGCAAAAACTCTGTGCATGGCAGTCTGCATTCTTCCCAACTGGATTCAGTGAAGGCTCACAAATAGAGATAGGAAAATACCGTACGCATGAGGAGCATGTGGTTTCGGGCTATCTTGGTCGTGAACGCATTCATTATATTGCTCCCTCGCCCGAACGTGTGGAGGAAGAAATGGAACATTTTATTAAATGGTTTAATTCAGAAAAGCCCATTTCACCAGTTATCCGTTCTGCTATTGCTCACTTCTGGTTTGTTTCCATTCATCCATTTGAAGATGGAAACGGGCGATTGGCACGCATTCTTGGTGATATGTTTCTCGCACGTGGTGACAAAAGCCGTTTTCGATTCTACAATATTTCATCTGAAATAAACCGGGATAAGAACCATTACTATCAGATATTGGAGCGCATTCAGCATGGCGATGGAGATATTACAGAATGGTTGGTATGGTATCTGAAAACATTGCTTGCTGCTATTCAGGAAGCAAATACATTAGTAAGTACTACGTTGAACAAAAGCTTTTTCTGGATGCATGTGGCCAGCATTCCATTAACCGAACGGCAGACCTATACATTGAATCTGTTTCTTGATGGATATGAAGCGAAGATTACTTCCAAAACATGGGCTGCACTTAACAAATGTTCGAAGGATACAGCCATTCGAGATATTCAGGACTTATTAAAGAAAGGGATACTTCGTGAAGATATACCAAATGCCAAACGCCCCAGTTACTCTATTTGCTATGGCTCCGATTCAGACGTTTTAGCTTCTCTTTTCAGTAATGTAAGTATAAAAGAAGAGGGCACTGATTCTTATCTTGTGGCAACTTATAAAAGTTCTATACCTATACACGAGCGCATCTTGAAACTGGATGCAGAGCGTTATATAACAGGGGATCTACCTCTTGAACATTTGCTAAATAAATATTGCGCTTATTTGAGCAATATGTACTGAAAGTTTTTACAATATATATATTAAAGCCCAATCTTTATCTCTTATTTATCTCCTTAATCACTTATTCAACAACTTTTTAGCTCCATTATTTGTTTAGATGAGATAGAAACTTTAATCCATAATCCATGAAAGTACATGAATACCAAGCAAAGGAAATTTTCTCCCGGTATGAAATTCCGGTAGAACGGTATGTGTTATGTAATACACCCGATGAAGCAGTCAAAGCTTTCCGGCAATTAGGCACGGACCGAGTAGCTATCAAGGCTCAGGTACTGACCGGAGGACGTGGAAAGGCCGGAGGCGTAAAATTGGCAAACAGTGAGGAACTTGTAAGACAACATGCTCAGGAAATCCTGAATATGACCATCAAGGGATTTCCCGTTACCCAGATTTTAATCAGTGAAGCTGTGGAAATCGCAGCTGAATATTACGTCAGCTTTGCCATTGACCGCAATGCACGATCAGTCGTACTTATCATAAGTGCGGCAGGAGGAATGGATATTGAAGAAGTAGCCCGGAAAACACCGGAAAAAATCACCCGTTATCTTATCGATCCGCTGATTGGACTCCCCAAATATCTGGCACAACGTTTTGCCTTCGCACTTTTTGAACAACCGGAGCAGGCTAAACGCATGACCTCCATCCTGCAGGCTCTCTATAAAGCCTTTATGGAAAGTGATGCTTCACTGGCAGAAATCAATCCGTTAGTATTGACAACCCAAGGTACACTTCTGGCCATCGATGCAAAAATGGTATTCGATGATAATGCACTCTACCGCCATCCCGATATACATGCACTTTTTGAACCGACTCCGGAAGAAAAACTGGAAGCCACGGCCAAAGAAAGAGGATTCAGTTATGTACGCATGGATGGAAATATAGGTTGCATGGTAAACGGAGCCGGACTGGCAATGACTACAATGGATATGATTAAGCTTTACGGCGGTTCACCGGCCAACTTTCTGGATATTGGCGGCAGTTCAAACCCTGTAAAGGTTATTGAAGCCATGAAGTTATTACTGAATGACTCGAAAGTAAAAGCCGTCTTCATCAATATATTCGGCGGAATCACCCGTTGTGACGATGTAGCGATAGGATTAATACAGGCTTTTGATCAGCTGCAAACGGAAATACCCGTCATTGTAAGACTGACGGGAACCAATGAGAATATCGGCAGAAAACTATTAAAAGACAGTAACCGTTTTCAGGTAGCGGAAACCATGAATGAGGCTACCCTGATGGCAGTAAAATCAGTGAAAGGAGAAATATTATGAGCATACTCATCGATAAATCGACCCGCTTGTTGGTACAAGGTATTACGGGCAGGGACGGGCATTTTCATGCTGCTAAAATGAAAGAATACGGTACGCATGTAGTAGGTGGCACCTCTCCGGGTAAAGGAGGCAGTACTGTAGACGGACTTCCTGTATTCAACACCATGTACGAAGCTGTAGAGAAAACGCAGGCCAACGCTTCCATTATATTCGTCCCCGCCAACCATGCGGCAGATGCCATCATGGAAGCTGCAGATGCCGGAATCAAACTGATTATTTGTATCTCCGAAGGTATCCCTACTCTGGACGTGATCAAGGCTTACCGCTTCACCCAATTAAAGGGAGCAATGCTGATCGGCCCCAATTGCCCCGGTTTAATTTCACCGGAGAAAAGTCTGGCGGGTATTCTTCCCGGCAATGTTTTCAAAAAAGGAAATATCGGAGTGATCAGCCGTAGCGGAACTCTAACTTATGAGATCGTTTACCATCTCACTGTCAATGGTATGGGGCAGTCCACTGCTATTGGTATGGGAGGCGATCCCGTGGTAGGTCTGTATTTTCGCGAACTGCTGGAAATGTTCCAGAATGATAAGGATACGGAAGCTATCGTCATGATCGGTGAGATTGGTGGCAATGCAGAAGAACTGGCAGCAGAGTATATACAGAAGCATGTGACAAAACCTGTTGTCGCTTTTATTGCCGGGCAATCGGCGCCTCCGGGAAAGCAAATGGGACATGCAGGAGCAATCATTTCCGGTAATTCCGGTTCTGCCGAAAAGAAAATTGCAGCACTCACGGCAGCAGATATACGAGTGGCAAAAGAACCGGCAGAAGTTCCCATCTTATTAAAAGATTCACTTCCAAACAAATAATATAACTACATTTTAAATCAACTCATAACTGGCGCTCTGGATAGGCATATCCAGATTGTGCAATACCTTTTCAAGCAGAATTCCCTCCCGGTTATCGTACTCATAGCCAAAAGTAGCACGGATACCCTGAAGGATAAATTGCGTGGCACGGTCCAGGGCAATAGGAAGGCTGTCACCTTGCAATAAGGCTCCGGTAATGACGCTCGTAAAGGTATCCCCCGTTCCCGGATAGTGGGCAGGCAGATAGGGACAGGTTATTTTCCAATAACGATCTCCTACCCGATTGTAGGCATATACCGAAGTCTTATGGTTTTCTCCATGGACAGGGACGCTTGTAATAATAACTACCTGAGGTCCGGCATCGGACAAAAGCCGAAGATAGGATTTCAGTTCTTCATCCGTATTATTCGCTTTATAAGGTTTATCCATCAGATAAAAAAGTTCGGTCAGATTCGGGGTTATCACGTCAGCTTTTGCTGCCAGATGACGCATCTCCCGGATCATCGATTCATCAAAATTAGTATATAGCCGCCCGTTATCTCCCAATACCGGGTCAACCACTACCAAACCGTCCGGTTGGCGGAAATCATCTATAAAATCCGAAACGATCTGTATCTGTCGGGGAGAACCTAAATAACCCGTATAAAAAGCATCAAACTGTATATCCAGCTTTTTCCATTCAGCAATGATCCTGGGCATTTCATCCGTCAAGTCGAGAATGGAAAACTCCGGATATTGTGTATGACTGGAAAGCACAGCCGTAGGTAAAGGACAAACCTGAAAGCCCATCGAAGACAAAATAGGAATTACCACTGTAAGGGATACACGCCCCATACCTGAAAGGTCATGAACCGCTGCTATTTTCTTTACTTTATTTGTATACATCTTGGTTACTACATTTTTCTTTCACATAAAAAACTCCCCGCAAAGATAATCTTACGGGGAGTAAAGAACAAGCTAAAAGAGAAAATGTTTGATTCAATTAAAGTTTAGGAATTAAGCTAATGCAAGTATCAGTATCTGTGCAGTAAGCACACGCAAAAACATGGTGAGCGGATAAACAGTGGCATATCCCACCGCAGGAGCATCACACGAGGTCAGATCATTGGAATACGCCAGCGCGGGCGGATTCGTGGTTGAACCACCCAATACTCCGATCAATGTGTAATAGTTCAACTTAAATATATATCGTCCGACGAGGCCCGCTATCAGCAATGGAACAATCGTGATAATCACACCATAACCTACCCAGACATAACCACCGTCATAAATCACTGTCTCTACAAATCCTTTACCGGCCCCCAACCCTACACAAGCCAGGAAAAGGGATATTCCGATCTCACGCAGCATCAGGTTGGCACTCATGGTAGTATAAGTAATCATTTTATACTGAGGCCGAAGCGGCTGATCAGAATGGAAACAATAAGAGGTCCACCCGCCAATCCTAACTTTACAGGCTGTGGAATACCCGGAAATACGAAAGGTGTACTACCCAGGATGCATCCCAATGCTATGCCCAAGAATATAGGTATCAGATTGGGATGATCCAAACGTTTCATTGAATTTCCCAGTACTTTTTCTGCATGACTGACTGCCAACTCGCTACCCACAATAGTGACACGGTCCCCCATCTGCAATTGCAATTGAGGAGCAGCAACCAGATCCACTCCCGAACGATTCACGCGTGTGATACTGGCTCCGAAATTATTACGTATCTTCAACTGGGAAAGCATCTTTCCATTCAGTTCCGGTTTTGTTATCAGAATACGACGGGAAATCAGTTTTTTGTCCAGCTGTTCCCATTGCATATCAATCTGCTTACCGAAGAAGACACTAATTGCTTCAATATCTTTAGGAGTAGAGATAACCAGGATTTTATCACGCAGATGCAATACCGTATCAGAATTTACCAACTCTATTTTTTGTCCGTCATTATACTGCACGCGCGAAATCACAAAATCACGGTTCATCAACGGACGTATATCTTTTATCTTTTTCCCATCGATAGCTTCATTACGAATTTCAAACGAAATAGGACGCACTGTGAGTTCCTGTATATGTCCCAAACCACGTTCAGCTTCCGCCTCTTCTGTCTTAGTATTGATACGTAAGATATATTTCAGAGCTATTAAAGACAAGATTATACCGACTACACCCAGCGGATAAGCAACTGCATATCCCAATGCTATCTCAGGTGCATCTATACCATTCAGATCACTGTTTGCCTGTTGGGCAGCTCCAAGACCAGGTGTATTGGTCACTGCACCGGAAAGAATGCCGACCATGGTAGTGATAGGAGTACCTGTAACAAAATGCAATATTATAGTAATGACTACTCCTAAAAAAACAACCAGCATGGCAAGCAGATTCAAAGTAAGTCCCCCCTTCTTAAAGGCAGAGAAAAAACCGGGTCCCACCTGCAAACCAATGGAGTAAACAAACAATATCAATCCGAATTCCTTCATAAAATGAAGCAAATGTTCATTCAGAGTCATATTAAAATGTCCGAACACGATACCTACAAAAAGTATCCACGTGATACCCAATGAAACTCCTGCAACTTTGATTTTTGCCAGCATGATACCAAATGCTATCACAAGCGAAAGGATCAGGACGGAATGAGCTACTCCTCCACCCCAAAGATCCGGATATCCTTCAAAAAGGTTTTTCAATAGTTCCATAAATTAAAGCATATATAATTTTATCATAAATACAATTCGTTTAAAGTCTCCCCGGAGAAATCACTTCTACGGGGAGACGCACACATTGAAACATAACTAAATCATAGTGGCATATTGCCGTGCTTTTTTGGTGGGTTGCTCTGACTCTTGTTATGCGTCATTTCTAACGCTTGAATCAGCTTATACCGGGTATCACGAGGCATGATAATCTCATCGATAAAACCACGCTCGGCAGCCCGGTACGGGTTCAAAAACTTAAATTCATATTCTTCTATAAGTCCGTTTTTTTCTTCTTGAGTATTATTCTTATATAATATATTCACAGCTCCGGCAGCTCCCATCACAGCTATTTCTGCTTGTGGGTAAGCCAGATTGATATCTGCTCCAGTCTGCTTGCTGGACATCACAATATATGCACCGCCATAAGCTTTACGCGTAATCAGCGTGATTTTAGGAACAGTAGCTTCGGCATAAGCATATACAATCTTCGCACCGTGACGAATGATACCATTATGTTCCTGGGTAACTCCGGGTAGGAATCCCGGTACGTCTTCAAATGTGACCAAAGGAATATTGAAGCAATCGCAGAAACGGATAAAACGTGCAGCCTTATCAGAGGCATCGATATCCAGTACACCTGCCAGATAAGCCGGTTGATTGGCAACAACACCTACCGAACGACCATTCAGACGGGCGAAACCGACTACTATGTTCTTGGCAAAATGAGGCATTACTTCAAAGAAATATTGATTATCCATAACCGGTTCTATAATATCCTTGATATCATAAGGCACGTTCGGATCTTCCGGAATAACCGTTTGAAGTTCTTCCGTCTGACGGCGAACATCATCGGTACAGGAGACAAGTGGTGCATCTTCCATATTGTTAGAAGGCAGGAAACTTAATAATTCGCGGATGGCTAACATCGTTTCCTCCTCTGTGTTACACATGAAGTGGGTCACTCCGCTTTTGCTGCTATGAGTATAGGCACCGCCCAACTCTTCTTTACCCACTTCCTCATGAGTAACAGTCTTCACAACATCCGGTCCTGTAATGAACATATGACTTTTCTCCTTCACCATAAAAATGAAGTCTGTCAATGCAGGAGAATAGCAAGCCCCACCGGCACACGGTCCTAAAATTGCAGAAATCTGCGGAATCACTCCGGATGCAATCGTATTCTGATAAAAGATAGAAGCATAGCCCGACAGACTACCCACTCCTTCCTGGATACGGGCACCTCCCGAATCATTCAAAGCAATAACCGGAGCACCGTTTTTAAGAGCCAATTGCTGTACTTTCACAATCTTTGCAGCATTCGTCTCGCTCAAAGAACCGCCATGCACCGTAAAATCATAAGCATAGACAAAAACCGGACGACCGTCAATTTTACCATAACCAGTTACCATACCGTCGCCAAGAATTTGTTTTTTCTCCATCCCGAAGTTCGTACAACGATGGGTAACGAATTTGTCCAATTCGGAGAATGTACCTTTGTCCAGCAATACGTCTATACGCTCGCGTGCACTCATTCGTCCGGCGGTATGCAACTTTTCTATTTTATCGATGCCTCCACCCAGGGAAGCACGTTTATCAAGTTCTTCAAACTGATTATATATATCTGCTCTTTCCATAATTATTCTTCAATTATAATATCCAACGTCATTAATACCTGGTTATTAGCGACTGAATCGCCTTCTTTCACCAGAATTTCTTTCACTATGCAGTCCGAACTGACTTTATAGTTACTCTGCATCTTCATAGCTTCAAGCACTATTACGATATCTCCCGCCGACAAACGATCTCCCTTCTGTACCGGAATCTTCACCACCTTGCCCGGCATCGGAGCTATAATCTTATTGTCCTGTTTTTCCTCACCGCCTTTTTTCATACGCAGATACTTCACTTGCGTATCCACAATATCCACGTGATAGGTACGATAGAAAAGATTCACATCATAGTTCTTTCCGCCATCTCCACGGATAATGCCTGCATTATAGGAATTTCCATCGTGCAGGATGGAACAACTTCCATTTTCCGCCATCGCAATATCCACTTCATAAATTTTTCCATCCACACTCAACTGGACTTTATTACCTTCTTTGCTGACTAACGTTACATCAGCCATGCGATCTCCAATATGTATTTCCATTGTAGTTTTTCTCTGTTTTTTTAAATACGTAATGCTCCCTTCTGCAAACCGAACTCACGCCAACGGCTGATAGGGCGTGCATCTGGTAATTGTGTAGAAGTATTTTCTTCCAGATTTACCAGATAGTCTATGTAAGCAGCAATCATAGCAATATTCTCAATCTCTTCATTGTTACTATTGGGCCGTTGCAACATGCGAGAATTCTTTTCGATAAACAGAGTATTATACTCCCCTTTCACGAAATCCGGATTATGCATGATGCGTTTAAGATAACTGAGATTCGTTTTTAATCCGGTAATCTTGTATTCGTACAACACCCGGCGCATACGCTCAATGGCATACTGCCGGTTGGTAGCCCATACAATCAATTTCCCGATCATCGGATCATAATAGATAGGAATTTCATATCCTTCGTAAACATAGCTGTCAATCCGAACACCGATACCGTTTGGCTCGGCAAGTAATTTGATAATTCCCGGAGACGGCATGAAGTTATTTTCCGTATCTTCAGCACAAATACGGCATTCGATGGCATGTCCCCGTTGAAATAAATCCTCTTGCTTGAGATGCAACGAATAACCAGCTGCAATCATGATCTGTTCTTTCACCAAGTCTACACCTACCACTTCTTCCGTAATGGGGTGTTCCACCTGCAAACGGGTATTCATTTCCAGAAAATAGAAATGACGGTTCTTATCTACCAGAAATTCAATAGTCCCTGCACCGGAATAATTCACCGCCTTGGCAGCTGCCACAGCTTTCTCTCCCATCTCCCTGCGTAAATCCGGAGTAAGGAAGGGGGACGGACTTTCCTCTACAATCTTTTGATTCCTGCGTTGACAGAACATTCACGATCAAATAAATGAATTACATTGCCATGATTATCTCCCAATACCTGAAACTCGATATGGTGCGGTTCTTCTACAAACTTCTCCAAATATACCGTATCGTCACCAAAGGCAGACATAGACTCCGAACGGGCCGTATTATATGCCTCAACCACTTCGCTTTCATTATGGATTAAGCGCATACCTTTTCCACCTCCACCCATAGAAGCTTTCAGCATCACAGGATACCCTATTCTATTACACACCGCCACAGCCTCTTCAGCACTTTGCACGGCTCTTCCGTGCCGGGAACTACCGGTACACCGGCAGCAATCATGTGCTTACGGGCCGAAATTTTATCTCCCATCGCTTCCATTGTTTCGGCAGACGGACCGATAAAGATAATACCTTCTTCCTTGCAGCGGCGGGCAAAATCGGCATTCTCAGATAAGAAGCCATACCCGGGGTGAATGGCATCCGCTTCGTGCTGACGTGCAGCACGGATAATATTTTCTATATTCAGATAGCTGTCTTTGGAAGCTGCCGGACCTATCAAACAGGCCTCATCGGCATACATCACGTGTCTTGCTGCGCGGTCTACTTCCGAATAGACAGCGACTGTACGTATTCCCATCTCTTTGCAGGAACGCATTACACGTACAGCAATTTCGCCTCTATTGGCAATCAATACTTTCTTTATCATTGCTCTTCTGTTTATCGCTAAGGGGTACATCACATATGCCCGTCAGACAATCATGACATAAACAGCCGGAATAATTCTCTTGCAAATAAGCACGCTGCTGCTCATTTAGCCTTACCGTAATACAATGGCATGACAAAATCTGATCGTGCATACACTCAAAGGTTGCACCACAACGCGGACATACCTTTTTCATAGGCATCCCTTTCGCATTAATTAAATTAAAACAATTATATTTTCGTACTGTTTCCCTAATCCCACGAGTAGAAACAACCTTTAACGAATGGCAGGTCTTCTGACTGACTCCCCTTCTGATTCCTTCCCGGCCTCTAATTCACGGCCAGTGGCTAAAGTATTTATCAGAAAGTTATGGAGCTTCACAGCAGCGGGACTGTCCGGGATTTACACCCGATTCCCTTTTAATCCACATACCCGAATGGTATATGCGGAACCGATTCGGGAACAAAGATAGCATGTTTTCCGTATATATCATATCTTTTCGCTTTTTTGTTTACTTTTATTATCCAAATAAAAAAATCCCGGGACAAAACAATTGAACCGGGATCTTTTAACCTCTAAGCTATCCTCCCGACAGGAAGAGGCTTTGATTTTCCTTAAATAATAATTACTACAAGGGAATATTTCCATGTTTTTTAGGAGGATTACTCTGGCTCTTATTTTTCGCCATTTCCAACGCCTGAATCAATTTAAAACGTGTGTCTCTAGGTTGTATGACTTCATCTATAAATCCTTGCTCGGCTGCCCGGTAAGGATTTGAGAATTTCTCGGTGTATTCATGAATTGCTTGTTTCTTCTCCTCATCGTTGGCTTTCCGGTATAATATATTCACGGCACCTTCAGCCCCCATCACCGCAATCTCAGCCATCGGATATGCCAAGTTTATATCGGCACCGGTAGGCTTACTTGCCATTACGATATAGGCTCCCCCGTAAGCCTTCCGGGTAATCAACGTGATTTTGGGAACCGTGGCCTCCGCATAAGCGTAGACAATTTTTGCCCCGTGGCGTATAATTCCCGCATGTTCTTGCGTACAGCCCGGCAAGAAGCCCGGCACATCCTCGAACGTGATCAATGGAATATTGAAGCAATCGCAGAAGCGAATGAAACGTGCGGCCTTATCAGAAGCATCGATATCCAAGACTCCCGCTAAAAAGGCAGGTTGGTTCCCTACGATACCTATGGTACGGCCTCCCAAACGAGCGAATCCCACTACAATATTGCGAGCGAAATGAGGCATAACCTCGAAAAAGTAATGATTATCCACTATCGGCTCTATAATATCCTTGATGTCATAAGGGACATTAGGATCTTCCGGAATCACATGCTGCAACGACTCTTCTACCCGACGCACATCGTCAGCACAAGCTATAACTGGAGCGTCTTCCATATTATTAGAAGGCAGGAAACTCAGAAGTTCCCGGATACTCATCAAAGTCTCCTCTTCCGTATCACACACAAAATGTGCGACCCCGCTTTTTCCGCTATGTACCTGCGCCCCGCCCAGCTCTTCCTTATCGATCACCTCGTGAGTCACCGCCTTTACGACATCCGGCCCCGTGATAACATATGACTTTGCTCTTTGACCATAAAAATAAAATCGGTCAAAGCCGGGGAATAACAAGCGCCCCCCGCACAAGGCCCCAAAATAGCCGATAATTGGGGAACGACTCCCGAGGCCATCGTATTTTGGTAAAAGATAGAAGCATAACCAGCCAAGCTATTCACCCCTTCTTGAATCCGGGCACCCCCCGAGTCATTCAAGGCGATGATCGGCGCTCCGTTCTTTAAGGCTAATTGTTGCACTTTCACGATCTTAGCGGCATTCGTGGCACTCAAGGTCCCACCGTATGCGGTAAAATCATAAGCGTAAACAAATACCAAACGACCATCGATCTTTCCATAACCACTTACCATTCCATCACCGGGAATCTTATTCTTATCCATCCCGAAGTTTGTACACCGATGCACCACGAATTTATCCAGCTCATTGAAAGTCCCTTTATCCAACAGCATCTCGATTCGTTCACGGGCGGTCATACGCCCGCAAGCATGTTGTTTCTCAATGCGATTCAATCCTCCTCCCAACGAGGCCTCTTTATTCAAAGCCTCAAAATCTTTATATAATTGCTCGTTATTCATATGAATCATCTTTTAATAGGTCTAAAGTCATAAGCACTTGATTGTTATCAACGGAATCTCCCTCGGATACCAATATATCTTTTACCACGCATGCTGAGCTTACCTTATAGTTACTCTGCATCTTCATCGCCTCAAGTACGACCACGGTATCCCCCGTTTCCAAGCGATCTCCTTTCCGCACAGGTATTTTCACGACTTTACCCGGCATCGGGGCGACAATCTTGTCATCTTGCTTCTCTTCCGCACTTTTACGCATACGCAAATATTTCTTTTGGGTATCTACGATATCCACATGATAGGAACGGTAGAACATATTCACGTCATAACTCCGATGATCTTCTCCGGAGATGATCTCCGCGTTAAATGAGTTCCCATCGTGCAAGACAGAACACTGCCGTTCTCCGTCATCACGATATCCACATCATACGGCTTCCCGTCGATAGAAAGCCGGACTTTATTCCCTTCTTTACTGACCAATGTCACATCGGCCACACGATTTCCGATATGTATTTCCATAACCAATACCCGTTAAATCCGTAAGACACCTTTTTGTAAACCAAACTCCCGCCAACGGCTGATAGGACGTGTATCCACCAATTGGGTAGAAGTATTTTCCTCTAAATTCATCAAATAATCCATATAAGCGGCGATCATGGCGATATTCTCGATTTCCTCGTTATTACCGTTAGACCGTTGTAGCATCCGGGCATTCTTAGCGATAAATAATGTATTATATTCCCCTTTCACGAAATCAGGATTATGCATGATACGTTTCAAATAACTGAGGTTCGTCTTTAAGCCCGTGATTTTATATTCATATAGAACCCGGCGCATACGCTCGATCGCATACGCACGTGTCGTTGCCCATACGATTAATTTACCGATCATAGGGTCATAATAGACCGGAATCTCATACCCTTCATATACATAGCTATCGATACGTACCCCGATACCATTCGGTTCCGTTAATTGCCGGATAATACCCGGGGAAGGCATGAAATTATTTTCCGTATCCTCCGCACAGATCCGGCACTCGATGGCATGTCCTCGTTGGAAAAGATCTTCTTGACGAAGATGCAAAACCTCATTATTGGCGATACGGATTTGTTCCTTTACCAAATCCACCCCTACCACTTCTTCCGTGATAGGATGCTCTACTTGTAGCCGGGTATTCATTTCCAAAAAATAAAAATGGCGGTCCTTATCTACAAGGAACTCTATCGTTCCCGCTCCGGAATAATGAACCGCTTTAGCCGCAGCCACAGCCTTTTCCCCCATTTCTTTACGTAAGTCCGCTGTTAGGAATGGAGACGGGCTTTCCTCTACTATTTTCTGGTTACGACGTTGAACCGAACATTCCCGGTCAAATAGATGAATGACATTACCATGGTTATCTCCCAATATCTGGAATTCTATATGATGCGGCTCCTCTACGAATTTCTCTATATATACCGTATCATCACCAAATGAGGACAACGATTCTGAACGAGCCGTATGATAAGCCTCGACAACCTCGCCCTTCTCATGTATCAGGCGCATCCCTTTTCCTCCACCTCCCATAGAAGCTTTCAGCATAACAGGGAAACCAATTTCTTCGCAAACCCGAAGCGCTTCTTCCGCACTTTGCAACGGTTGCTCCGTACCGGGAACCACAGGAACCTCTGCGGCGATCATGCGTTTGCGTGCGGCGATCTTATCTCCCATCGCTTCCATCGTCTCCGCTGCGGGCCGATAAATATCAATCCTTCTTGCTTACAACGGCGTGCGAAGTCCGCGTTCTCCGACAAGAAACCATAACCGGGATGTATCGCATCGGCATGGTGCCGTTTCGCCGCAGCGATCAGATTGTCTATATTCAAATAACTTTCCTTGGAAGCCGCCGGGCCTATCAAGGCTGCCTCATCCGCATACATTACATGCCGAGCGGTACGATCGGTCTCCGAATATACGGCAACAGTGCGAATCCCCATCTCCTTACATGAGCGCATCACACGGATAGCGATCTCACCTCGATTCGCAACAAGCACTTTACGGATCATGTCGCCACGAGGACATAAATTCTCCATAAATCATTAACTATTGATTCTTATTCTTTTCGTACTGCTTTCCTAATCCCTCGAGCAAAAACAGCCTTTAATGAA
>ERZ791618.164-NODE-164-length-38879-cov-2.027045_pt1 | contig 38879 bp, 49 predicted proteins | sample MGYA00510059_ERZ791618 | MGnify/ENA primary metagenome ERZ791618 (study PRJEB30046, sample SAMN00715159) | human gut metagenome | study: EMG produced TPA metagenomics assembly of the A metagenome-wide association study of gut microbiota in type 2...
CCCACATGCTTGTCATCTTCTGATGATCTGACAGAAAAATATGCACTACCTTCACAGGCAATGCATATAAATGAATTATAAGTCAGAAATTCAAAAAAGTTATTGCAATCATGATCATTTAATACTATCTATTACCGTAATTGGTACTTTGACAGCTTTCTCACTTTCTTTTTCCGGCCTATTTACTTCAGTCTTTATTTCCACTTTAGCATTCTTAGCATCTGGACCTGTTATTCCCGGCATAACTTCTTTTAACTGCATACTAATATAATAGTTTGTATTACGGAGATACTCTTCAGCAATCTCTTCATACGTTGCAGTTGTACCTATTCTATTAAGAATAGTACGTACGATTTGTTCTGGAAGTTCCATACACAAATCGTATAATTCCATGTCATGCTTTTCAACATTCCAGTCGTTAAGTCTTTCTTCCAAAGTAGGAATAATAACCTCGGTTTTAGTTGATTCTGAAGCTTCTTTAGCTTCTGTACCATGGTACTTATCGTACCCATACCATAGGATTCCTCCCAATAGTACGATGCAAAGTAGCCCAATCGCTACGTCTCGAAACTTGTTCATAGAAATAATTGATTTATTAATAAAACTGTGCAATATTGCCTTATTGATTGATGACCATTACTTGAATATCTAATTCAATTTTAATTGGTTCATTCTTCCAAGATATCATAGGAATATTTAGTTGTATTCTATCTTCTTCAGATATCTGCGTATAATTAAAATTTCCTGCAAACTCATCCTCATTAGGACAGTTTAAATTAATCCAGTAATTTGAATCACCTTCAACATATCTTTTTGGCTTACTTGTAAAAAGATATTGTCCTCCATCTTCATCTACTGCATACCAAACTTCTACTTTCATAAATCTTGTTGTTTTTGTTCTTCTTCGTATAAATATTTTTCTATTCTTTGAGATTCTTTATTAATTAAAATAAAGAACAAACCTAGTATAACACCCATACCTAATGAGGTTATTATTAACTCTCCTGTAATAGCTATGGTGTAGATACCCCCAGCTACTACTACCAATAGTAGTAACACATATAAAAGACATTTTAATGAAGATTTATTTAAAGGATTCATAAGCTTGTAGAAATTGTTTATATGTACCTAACATATCCATTAATAAACCACGACATTTACAAAGATGGTTGTATTCTTCTTCAGTAAGAATATATACTGAACCCACTTTTACTACATTTGGAGTAATTTCTTGTATATTACGAGAATTATTTGTAGTATTTATATTTTTTGTACTTTGTGATTCTATTTGTGGTTCTACAATAGACATCACATTTTTGATTTCTTCTTCTGAGAAAAAGGATTCACCTATAGTTCCACATACTTCTGCTACTTTAATACAAATAGCTTCATAAGTTTCATTATCTCTGAGTGTGTAGTAAAATTCTCCAGAATCTACAGCAATTTTAGCTGTTTGTAATTCAAGACCAAAAATTACCTTTAATGCTTTTAACCAAGCTATTTTAAATTTCGCTTTTTTAAAGTTGAATTTAATTTTTGTTGCCATTTGATTATATTTAATGTTAATAGTTTTCATAAATAATCCTAAGTAGACCATAAGCCACTAACGCCGCCAAGCTGTTACATGTATCTACTTAGGATTTCAATTTAATCAGTATGTGTTTCACAACAGATACATGAATAGAGTTCTATAATTCAACAAGTTTTTCTTTTTAAAAGGGAGAAATAAATCTCCCCTACCTGATTATGGATAGATCTGTAAGAAGTGATCTATATAACCGGGTTTTGTTGCAATATATACCCTATATCCTCCACCTAATTTAAATAGGTCAAAGTCTTTTTTGGGTATTTGCATAGCAACAGTTTCTACATCTTGTTTCCAATTAGTATCGAATAAACGATGTAATTGATTATGAAGATTGTCCATGTATGAATACATGCACTGTTGCTTGGATGCGATAGCAGTATTGATTACTACACCGTATCCTCTACTTAATTTATAAGCTAACTTAATTGCATCAAGCCAACTTAAATTAAGCTCTTTTTTAAGAGTCACAATTCTCTTGTATAGAGATATACTACGACTCTTTTTTTTCTGAATTATTATTCTTATCATATTATTAAGTATTAATGATTCAGATTTAAAGACATTAGCTTCGGTAGCCGTTGGCGTTCGTTCAGCCCGGCAATTTAAACCTACTAGACCCTAGAACCGCTAACTTGTGTATTAATCAAAATGCATATGAAGTAGTGTAGTTAGTCTCGATGAGGTTGTCTTTACTCTAGGGAAATTGTATGCGTATTTCACAATAGGCATACAACAGTTCTGTCGTGACTTTTAAATAATACATACGTGTTTCACAACAGATGTGTATCTTACATTTTAACCAAAAGAATGTTGTTACTTCAATTCTTTCTTAACTTCATCTATAATACCATGAAAAACACTAACATTTACTTTATCCTTAAATTCAATATATGCAAATAATATCACACATATTGGATATAGGATAGGATCGTCCAACAGTATTAATAATATTATCATGTAGATAAGTATTCTTAATACTAACCAAATGAATGATATTATCTTTCTCATATATTAAAAATTTGATCTCCTAGGTGGGGTCGAACCACCAATCTCCAACGTGCAATACGTCTAGTGTTTTTCCATTAAACTATAGGAGTTTTGTATCCAGATACTTATTTTCCAGTTAGTATCATACTGTCTTACACCATAATACATTATGGTAATGTTTTCGATTGTAAGCTTACTTGGTTACTAATAAACACAATAGTGCACCCATGCGAACCTAACATGCTATTGCAAGGAATGTTATTAATGTGGCCACATTAATAAAGGTTTAATTCGATTCCTTCTCTGCTATGACTGCTATTATTATAAATACTGTGCACGTAAATTATAATAAAGCCTATTCTTCTAAAGTCTCCTACGTCTCTGCGCCTACATGATGTTATCACTGCTCCTAATTAAGGAAAGCTACGCCATACACGAGTATTCATACTACATTGGGTTGTAATAATAGTAAGATGTCCTCTAGTTATTGTTTTTAGTTGTCATAGTTTACTAAAAACAATAGTTACTAAATAATTTAATATGACTCTGCATTTACTTTAGGCTTGTCACTAACCATGGCTGCATTATATTAAATTAAAAAGAGAGTTGTGTATCACTTCATACACTGGGTGTTTATATTATTCATGTTTAATAACTTTAACACCAAAATAGATACCAATTAGAGTTGGTAGTATGTACAGTAATATGTTAGTTACTGCGTAACGTGGCTGACTTATTGTTATTACTATATAAAATAATAATACTAATAATAGTATACCAAATAGAATGTAATTGAGTGCTTTCATTTTCTTTTATATTTATTGTTAAATGTATCTACTGCTTTTTCTCTATTAGGAAAGGTAGTTATTACTAATTTCCCTTCTTTTTCGAGAATAATAGACCACTCGAAAGCGTGCTTTCCAACTAGAATCACTTTGCGTCCTAGTGCATCTGTTACGATTGCTCGTACTGTAGAATCACAATTTGATTTGTGATATTTTCTCTTGCTCATAGATTCTTATTTATTAAATGGTTTATTGCTAAAAAACATATTCCAATAAATATCCAAAAGCTAATGACCATTCAAATATCATATCTAATATTGCTGAGAATTTTGCTTTTGGATCTAACCCCATTGATAATAGGAATAAACATGACATTATGTAAAATCCTATTGTTGCTTTTGTTCCGTTACTCATTTGTTTCTATTTTTGAATCATTTATAACTGCAACGCAAGAAAGATCAATGAGTACTTTATACTCACACTTATTCTTTCTACTTAGGATAGCTGCTAATTCAAAAGCATCTTTTTGTGTTTGTTCATCATGACCTTCAATACTTCTATTACTAATGGTTTTACGTTGTGCTTATAGCACTTCACTACTGCTATCATAATATATAATTTTATTGATTAATAATCAAATTAAACCATGTAGTTCTGTACTATACTTAGATAATACAGTATTACTACATGGCAAGGTAGGCTATTTTATAGCCTTGTTAAGACAGTTTACTCCCTAAAACTTATTATTACTTGGCGGGTAATTTCAGTGCCTGACGAATATCTTTAGCACGCCACTGGTTTATCGTCCTAACTCTGCGAATAAGAAACTGGTGTCTTCAACGTCTTGAAAAGTTATTGAGTTTTTTGTTGTTTAAAATCTTATAATCCTCCTGAAAGATAACTTAGATTTTTAGGTCTAGATTTGTACTTCATCTATCCAAGTTTGTACTGTGCGAATACTTCGGATTATAAAGTGTATAGCACAATCCTCTAAAGTTTAGAGTATACACAGTCTTTTAGACTTTATTATACTATTCTTGTCTAAGGAATAGCGTTAACTACTATATTAGAGCCCGAATCTATTATCCGTAGTACTTAATAGGAGCTTTTATTATTTACGCTATATATTATATAAATTACTAATGGGTTTATTGTGAAAAAGAGATAAAATGAGGGGAGAGAATGGTGTTTACCACTCCCTCCCACTTACTCATTACAACTCATCGTCATCCACTATTTCACCCTCCAACAACGGATTAGACTTCTTCTCCTCAGCTGCCTTAGCTGCTTCTTTAGCTGCCTTAGCTGCTTTACGCTTAGTATCATACTCAACATAATCAACAATGCGCTGAGAATTGTTGTACAAGTTCTCACCACGCTTGATAAGACTTGCATCAGACTTGATACATTCGCCTTCGTCAGTACACAGTGCATAGATGAAGACAGAGTTATAGATGGAAGCTACTTTTACTTGCTTACCGTCTCTTTCCTTAGTCTCAGTGATGATTTTACCATCATTGTCCTTGCGGATGAAGTCAGGAAAACCTGTTACTTCAACACGACAGATTGGCATAACTTCACCAACAGTCTCCTCTAACAGCTTGAAGTATACATCTTCATGCTCTTTAGTACTACCATATGCAGCCATTAACTGCATCACAACAGGTCTAGTTTGCTCTTGCAGCACCTTTCTTAGACCTGCTTGTCTGAACTCGCACACTGCATAGCGTGCTTTGCCGTCTTTGGAGGTTTTTACCTCTACTTTCGTAAGTTCGTAGTTCTTTACGTCTTTATCCTTGATAGACAAATCCATAGCATTTTACGGTTACCTATACACCATAAGGTTCTATTGACACATTAACTCTTTGACGGGGGATTTCCCCTACTTGTTAGGAGAGGGGACTTGATATTGTACTGGTCCTCACTCTCAATTGCACACTATCAAAATTTTTATAATATTTTATTTTGGTCCTCGCTTTCAATTATACCCACAAAAATATTTTTTATAAAAAATTTTTACAACACTTATTATTCATTTTCGTTCTCTAATTAGAATTTAAATAACAGCAATATGATATTTGAACAAGAATTAAAAGATAAAGGATTTGAAATTAAAGATAATCAACTCTATTATGAATTTAGTGACTTTGAGCTATTAAGAGCTAGAGTAAGTGAATGGGATTGCGCTGATGGTACTAAAGCTTTGAAAGTATCAGATCTTAGGTTAATGAATCCTATGGAGGAAGGTATGGCTCATATGATGATTTCATATTCACTTTACTTTAGGGATATTAACAAATTTTATGAATTATTAACACTTTTAGGTTATAAGATACGTTAAAAATAGTTAAATTATGTTAAAAGAATTAACAGTTAAAGAGGTAGAAGCTATCCTAAGTAAAGATAATAATGTGTATGGTATAGATAGTATTGGTGATCATGTATATAAAATACCAGGTTTAGGGTATACTGGACCTAAAGGAGCTACTAGATTTGTAAATGAATTAAGGCAACAAGTTAATGAATTAACTACGAAACTCTCGTAGATATGTTAAATAATCATAAATAATGTTAAAATGACACATTGTGAATGGCTAGAAGAACATGGTTTTATTAATATAAAAGACCATTGGAATGGTAATTGGAACTATAGAACTTATCAGAAAATATATGAAAATGGTGATCTCATAGAAGTAGACATTGAAATAGATTCAGAAAATGATTTTATGGATGAGTACTTGGTAAATTGTGAGTTATTCTGTAAGAATAAAAATGGTACTCATGATAGCTTTACTCTAAAATAAAAATTTATTATTAAAGAAAATGGAACAAAATTAGATTATAATACGTTCCTACATCCAGAGTAGGATATAATAGTAGTTTAAAATGCAATTAGTAGTAATATAAACCATTACTCTTACTCTAGATAACTGCAGTATATAATATATTATTATCAAACTATATCATGATGAATGAACCAAAATACTTAGAAATGATTAGACAAGGAGTTGTTAACATAAATGGTGATGATTTTAAAATAATCAGAGCATATGATGGATGCAGAGGGTGTTATTTTAGACAATTTGAAAACTTTAGTGGATGTCTAAATAATGTTGCACAAGGTATTTGTTGTAGTGCTGGTGGTCACATTCTAAGAAAAATTTCATAGTAATAGACAAAAATTAATTAAGCACGTTTAGTTAGCATGGAAAATCAACATGACATATTAAAGACCGTTATAGACGGTTTAGTGTATATCCCTACTAAGGATATGATAGTTAAGCCCTTAGAGGATGAATACGTAGAGAAAGAAATTATTAAGCCAGTAGAGACTGGTAAAAAGGACGAAAATGGTTATGATATCAATGATACCGAAACAGTTAAGAAAAGGTATTAACTACGTTCAGAAAAGGTATTGTATTACGTCTGCCATCTGGATATCAGTGGCAAGATGAGAACAATCATCCTGAAGTAGGTGATGTGGTAGCATATCCTAGGAAAGCATCGATTGATTTTGATTTGTTTAAAGATAGTCAATTAGTAAATCCTTATAATGTAGTAGCCTTTGTAAAAGGAGAAAAATATTTTAAAGACTAAGCGTAGTCTTAATTAATCGTGGTTGTAGTTGGATGTACTAGGGGTTAGCATAAAGTTAACCCCTTTTTTATTGTATAAAATTTGCAACTTTTTTTGAATATTTGCGTTATGTGAATATGATTAAAGAAATGATAAATAACATGTTGGGTGAGTACTCAAAGTTCATTCAAATACAAGATGATGGTACAGTTAAGGTATTTGTTCCAGAAGACGTTAATAATCCTTCTATGAAAAATGCTACAGAATTAACATTATCTAAGAATGAAGCAATTAGTCTCATGGGTTTAGTAACCCAACCCAAACAATACGAAGTATGTGATTCTTCAAACAATTGCAGAATCATATCTGAAAAAGATCCTGATTTTGACGTAAACAAGTGGATTAAATTAGCACTTGGAACTATTAAAAAATAAATACTATGTCAGATTACCGAGTTACTATTACAACAGTCAGGGAAAAATGCCCATTTGATGCTAAACGGAAAAGCAAAGAATACTGCAAAGTATGTAAAGCTTGGAAAGATCCTTGTTCAGGATTAGGTATAGAAACTACGATTTCTTCAAGAAAAATTGGAGAAGATAAAATGAAACAAATAATAAATATCATTAAATAATTATGATTACAGAATATAAAGTTATTAAACCTTTTGGCGTATTAAAATCAGGCGATATCCTTACATTGGATAACGATATGTATACATTCTCTGATGAGAAATCTTCTGACTCACAAAATTATTATTCCCAAGTAAACGTAGCTGTATCATGTGATACGATTGAGGAATATGCTAAAAGTGGTTTAGTTGAGCCAATTGAAAATGTTACTGTTGAATCTAACGATGAGAAGAAAATCAAACAGATTCGTACTATTATTGCTCAATTGAAGAATACTTACAATCAACGTAAGAACAATATTGAGAAAAAGTATCAGGAAGGTAAAATTCAAACTTGTGTGAAAGTAGAGCATGATACTGTATATTTCAATATGATGAAATTGTTAAACAAACTCGAGGCAATCATAAATGAATAAACTAGTAAAAACCGTATCAAATGAAGAATTGATACCAGAGTTTTTACAAGCGCTTAATGGAATACTTAGGTTAACTGATAGGGAACTTGAATTAATGGCTACACTTATTAAAATGGATATGGAATACGTTAAGGAACCTAATACAAATAAGAATGTAGCAAACAGATATAATAGAAAATATATCATTGAGAATTTAGGTATTACTAAGGATAACCTAAGTAGATACATTAAGTCTTTCAAAGAGAAGGGCATTTTGATAGCTGGACCTGCTGAAGACGAACTTAGCGTAAATAAGGCTCTGATACCAGTTGTTATTGGAGATCGTTTGCAACTAACGATAATACTGAGAATAAAATGAAATGTTTAGATATAAAAACAGGTTCCATTCTTATCTATAAGAAATATGGTTTACTAAAATGTTGGTGGAATAAATTAATGAGAAAAGAATTACCATTTAATAAGTATACTCTTTACTTTGGAAATTCTTCTATGTTTGTAGAAACCACGAACATCAAAGTAAAAGAAAAAGATAGATATATAATTTTAGAACCTATCAAACCATATAGTAAAAAGGAAGAAAAAGCTCTTAAGTTAGAAGTAGTAGAACACGTTATGATGAACAACGACACAAAGGATGTGTTTAGTGTGATAAATATAATTAGACCTTCTACAATAGACGTAGAATCATTTACAATCGATGGTTTGCTTAAAAATAAATACTATAGAATAGTATATGATTCAAAAGGAAAAAACTTCTAATATCTATATACAATTAGCAAATAAATATAATATTCCACATCAAGTAGTAGAAGTAATTTGTAATCACCCGTTTAAATTTGCAAATAGAGTTATTTCAAATGATGAAGATACTAAAACAATAATGTTTGGGTATTTATTCAAAATCAAACCAAAAAGAAAGTATGAAAAAACCAGAGAGAATGAAAAACAAAACAACTAAAGCTTTTTTATATCAAAATCTATATCCTGTAAATCTTTATGTTACTACTCTGGATGATTGGGAAGATGCTTGTGATTTTTTTGATTTCTTTCTTACTACCAAAGAACTTAGAAATGATGAACCAGAAAGAGATCGTCCCAAACTAAGTAGTGTAATGGGAGCTACGTTCTTGGTCAGAGAGAAATATTCTAGAGCTGTTGGTATATTAATAGTACTAGATGATTTCCATTGTTCTACTTTAGCTCATGAATCAATCCATTATGCAGATGCTGTATATGATTATTTATCAATGAATGCAGAAGGATATAATGAAGGAAATGAACAATATGCTTATTTAGTTACTTGGTGTGTGGAACAACTTGAAGATTTTATAGAATGCAAAAGGAAGGAAAAAAGAATGACAAGAAAGATGACAAAACAAGATGGGAATTAATGCCTCTTGATTGTCTTGAAGATATTGCCAGAGTATATACAGAAGGAGCTAAGAAGTATGGAGAAAATACATGGCAATATCTTGATAATGGTTATCAAAGATACAAAGGAGCTCTTTTAAGACACTTGTATAGATCAGAAAACGAAACATTCGATGAAGAAACAGGATGTAGACATTTAGCTCAAGTAGCATGGAACGCAATAGCATTACTCTGGTTAAGTAAAGCTGAAGAACCTGATTTAATTGACAAGTTTTCATCAAATGTTTTTGGTGGTATTAAAAATGAAGAAGTATTCAATAGTTCATTTGGGGATAGTCAATTCTTTTACGAACAAAAAACTAGTACATCATTACCAGATAATAATATACAAGATACATGTGGAAGTAGAGCCAATGAATCAAATGAAGAACTTGAAGACTTATTTCACGAATTTATAAAAGAAGAAGAAATCTGTACATATAATCATGACAATAGACGAGAAGCTGGACAGAATTCTGTGGAATCAAGAAGTGATGTTGATGTACCTTCAACAGATACTAAAGGAATCAAGCAAAAGTCAATTTCTTGAAGATTACAGTGCAAACTTAGCAGCACAAGCAACAGAAATAATATTAGGACACAAAATAGTAAGAAAATAATATGGAATTAAAATTTAAGAAATTACAAGAAGACGCAGTATTACCTAGTTATGCTAACCCTAATGATGCTGGTTTAGATTTAACAGCAGTTTCCTTTACTCAAGAATTTGATAAGAGTGGTAAGTTAGTATTAGTATATCATACAGGTTTATCCGTAGAGATTCCTGAAGGTCATGTGGGTTTGATCTTTATGAGATCATCAGTTTCTCAGAAGTCTATGTCAATGTGTAATGCTGTAGCTGTTATAGATTGTGATTATAAGGGTGAGATTCTTGTTAAGTTTAAGATTACTACAGATGCTCTTCCTACAATTTATCAACCAGGTGAAAAGATTGCTCAGTTAGTAGTAATGCCTTATCCGAAGATGGAGCCTGTAATCGTAGAGGAATTATCAGGTGAAGATCGTGGTGGTGGATTTGGTTCAACTGATAAAAAAGAAGAAAATGAGAATGCAGAACAGGGACGAGAAAGCGGAGCAACTGAAGGAGATAATCAATCAGTACAGTAAAAATCCAGAGTATGTTAATGCATTTTATACTAAGCAAGAAGCAATAGATGCATTGAACAGACATTATAGAAATAGATACATTAAAATAAATTTAGATTAATATGAATACGTATATTTATACAGGTGGCAGCTCATTGTTAACAATGAAGGATAACGATATTAAGAATTTTGATACTATTAGTAATCATTACTTAAATATTGATTGGGCTTGGGTAATTGAGGAAGATGGTACCTTTGTAGCTAATGAAAAAGAATATGATGTAAAAGCTGGTGATGTAATCTTGGTTCTCTATGCTGGTTATAGAGAAAAAGAAGTACCGGTTAAAGATAGAAGAAAAGTTAGAGATTTTGTTATTATAAGAAATGAAGATTTTTATAATAATTATAAATTGAATAAAGAATACGAGCAAAATTGTAATATGAAGGATTGCAATTGTTGCGAAGCTTGTGTTAAGGAAGCTTAAAGATGAATTTAGCAGATATAGTTGGTGGACAAGTGGTCATACATCCAGACATGTTGGCCATTCCACCATTTAAAAAACTTTGGGATTCATTTAAAGATAAAGATTTAGCAACAAAATACTTATGGTACATAGTACTTAAAAACAAATATGATTCTCCTTATGTAGAAACTATGGAAAGAGATCTAATAGAACCTACATTAAAAAAGGAATTATTTGGAAATGAAAACTATGAATTACCAGAGATAGTAACACAAGCAGAAGATAGTTGGAAAAGCAGAACATACTCCTTACTTGAGTATATGTTAGATGGATTACTATTGAAACTTGAAGGTGCTGCTAAATACTATCACTTATCTAAAGATGACGAAATGGATTTAGATTCTATTAAAAAGCTTACAGATGGTGCTAAGAATATGGCTGGAGTAATAGAATCTATTGTGAAACTTAAATCTCAAGTAAGAGCAGAAGAGATTAAGAATAGCAAAGTTAGAGGCGGTGGAGAAATGAACCCATTTGAATTACCAAAAAAGAAGTTGTAGAAAATACGACACAATAAAAGACATTATAAAAACCTGCCCGTTAAGGGCTTAAAGAAATTGCAATTATGGCTAAGACTAAAACTAGTAAAAAGAATACTAAACCGACAATGATTATTTTTGATTTTACTGAAGTATATAACAACATGAAAGCAGAGCAAGAAAGAGATTTGGCTGAAGCTGCTGCTTATGCTATATCACACATAGATGAAAAAACAGAAAATAATCACACTACTAAAACTAGTTTATGGCAGAAAATTAAGAACCTGTTTAAACGAAGAAAGTAATTTATGATTGATTTCACAAAGAAAATCAAAATTCTAATAAATTCAGAACCCCGGCGCTAACTTATATAGAGTCGGGGTCTTATTGTTCCTTCCCAAAAGGTACATCAGAGTATTTCAATTTTTGGGAAACAGAGGCCGATAGATGCATTAATGGTTATACTGCAGATGATGGGGACTACATCACTGGGTATAACTATTTTTATTTAAACTATTGCCCAATTCAAAGAATTGTATACAAAAATAAAAAGAATAAACAAGGTCAAGAAGAGCTAATTAAAGTAAGAGAGTTAGCATTTCCTGACTTTTATGATTATGACTATTACTATTTTCAAGCTATTGAAAGCGCACAGGATCAAGGCAAACACTTATGTGTAGCAAAAGCTAGACGTAAAGGTTATTCCTATAAAGGTGGTTCTATGCTTTGTCGTAATTTCTTTTTAATACCCGGTTCTAAGTCTTATGTGTATGCCTCAAATAAACAGTATCTTACTGATGATGGTATCCTTACTAAGGCCTGGGATTACATGGACTTTATAGATGAAAACACGGCGTGGGGTAAGAAACGACAAGCTGTAAATACTAGTATGCGTCGTAGAGCTTCTATGATTGTAACTGATAATTTTGGTAATAAAATTGAAGTTGGTTATAAATCAGAGATAATAGGTGTATCATTGAAAGATAACCCAGATGCTGTACGTGGTAAAGCAGGTATGTTAATACTTTGGGAAGAGGCAGGTACTTTCCCAGAACTTAAAGCAGCATGGCAAATTGCTAGACCATCTGTAGAACAAGATGGCGTTGCTTTTGGTCTCATGATTATGTTCGGTACTGGTGGTGACGAAGGTCCTGCAGTAATGACATTACGTGAAGCATTTTATAACCCTAAATCGTACAATTGCATAGGTTTTGAAAATATATGGGATGATGGTATCCAGAGTAAGGAATGTGGCTTCTTTATACCTCAACACACTAATTTGGATATACGTGATGAGACTGGTAAACGATTGTATATGGATGAGGATGGTAATACTCTTCATGACAAAGCAAGACAGTTTATTTTAAATCTACGTGAAGAAGAATTAAAAGAAGCTACTAGTTCTCAACAAATAGATAGATATGTAGCAGAACACTCTGAATCCCCAGCAGAAGCATTTACTGAATTATCTGGTAACATATTCCCAAAAAAAGAATTACAAAAACAATTAGCAAGGATAAGAACTAATACTAAATTACAGAATCATAAACAAGTAGGTACTCTTACTCTAGTTAATGGAGAGATAATTTGGAATATACAAAAAACAGGAGACATAACCGAATTTCCATTACCAAAGAACTCTGATCCTACTGGTAAAATAGTTATATGGGAACACCCAGTTAAAGATGCACCATTTGGTTTATATATAGCTGGTATTGACCCATATGATCACGATCAATCAGGTACTAATTCATTAGGTTCTTGTTTATATATAAACGTTTTCAAGACTTTGAATCATATTCAGATATCATTGTAGCAGAATATACAGGTAGGCCAAAAACTGCTGAAGAGTTTTATGAAAATGTTCGTAAGTTACTTATTTACTATAATGCAAAAGCAATGGTAGAAAACCAGAACACTGGTTTATTTACTTATTTCAATAACAAACATTGTAGCCATTTACTTGCTGATCAACCAGACATCATTAAAGATATTGTTAATAATTCTACAGTAAATAGACGAAAAGGATGTCATATGAATAGAGAGATCAAACTTTGGGGAGAAGGTAAGATCAAAGAATGGCTGGAAGAACTTAGAGATCAAAAGCAATTAGGTTTAAATACTGTACTATCTGAACCATTCCTTGAAGAACTTATTCAATATAATGACAAAGGAAACTTTGATAGGGTTATGGCATTTATGCAGGTAATGGTCTATAGAGAACAATTGTATAATATACAAGTAAAGAAGAAAGAGGATGTTGAAAAGAAAATGAGATTGTTTGATAAACCGTTGTTTAAAAATACAGATGATTCATTTACATTCACGCCTTTAAATAATAACACAACCACATTTATGTTTACTAATTAATATGGAAAGAACAGTCAACTCATTTCCTATCCAAAGACTACCACTCAGTAAAAAAACCGAAGAATGGCGAAAAGACTGCGTGGATTACATTATTGGAATATCTGGCATAGCTTCGTCCGAAAGTATACCTGATGAAGAAGAAATGCAAAGCTATTATGATTTATATAATAGTATATACAATGAAAAAGACCTAAAGTATGTTACAAATCCTTTCAATCAAGATGATGGCTTTCCAGCAATGGCACAGGATTATAATATCATACGTCCAAAAGTAGATCTATTATTAGGTGAAGAAACAAAACGTCCATTTAACTTTAGAGTGTGCCGTACTAGTGATATTGCTAGTAGTGAAGTACAAGACAAAGCTAAACAGATGCTGTTGAATTATATGCAAGCTGCTATGCTTGCTAAATTAAGCCCAGAAGATCAAGCTAGATTTCAAGAAGGATTACAAACAGGCGAAATTCAAACACCAGAACAAATACAGAAGTATTTAACAAAGGATTACAAAGATGCAGCAGAAACAACAGCATATCAAAGCTTATTATTCTTACTTAAGAAAGAAAACATTTCTCATGAATTTATGAAAGGCTTTAAAGATGCACTTGTTGCAGGACTTGAAGAGTATTACATAGGAATTAGAAATGGTGAACCAGTTATTAAAAGAATCAATCCTAAAGATTTTAAGTATCCTGCAGAAGAAGGTATTGAATTCATTCACGATGCATCTTGGTGTTGTTACAGATCATTAATGTCGTGGAGCCAGATATACGATCAGTTTTATGATAAACTAGATGAAAAGCAATTGAACGAATTGTTAGAAATAGTAGATCAAAAACCTACATCTGGATTTGGTCCAGACAAAAGTCCAGTAGATGATTTTGTTCATTATAATTTAAAATCATATAATAAATTACCAGACCATAATCCTTATGGAGATCCAGATAACATTGTAGTTTATCATGTATGCTGGAAATCACTTAAAAAGATAGGGTTTGTTACAATAATAGATCCTGAGACAGGTATGCCAGATGAAATACAGGTAGATGAATATTATAAACCTACTGGTGAAGAAATCAATGTTGAATGGAAATGGATTATTGAAGCATGGGAAGGATACAGAGCAGGTGATGATCTTTACTTTGGTATGCAACCATTAGAGTACCAATTCCGTAGAGGAGACAATTTAAATAGTGCTAAATTACCATACACTGGTGCAGCTTATAGTAATACAAATACTAAAGCCAAGTCATTAGTTGCTATTATGAAACCACTACAATACATGTATATCATACTTTGGTATCGTCTTGAAATGGCAATAGCTAGAGACAAAGGAAAAATACCTGTAATAGATGTTACTCAAATACCTAAGAGTATGGGTATAGATGAGATAAGTGGATGCATTACTTAGGGGCACTTGGTGTAGCATTTGTCAATCCGTACGAAGAAGGTTGGGACATTCCTGGTAGAGAGGGTGGTAAACCATCACCATACAATCAATGGACTTCTATTGATGCAAGTATGTCTAATACTATTAATACGTACATTCAATTACTTGCGAAGATTGAAGAAATGGTATCTGAATTGTCCGGAGTAACAAAGCAAAGACAAGGATCTATTTCTAGTAATGAGCTAGTGGGTAATGTAGAAAGATCTGTAGTTCAATCTGCTCATATTACTGAGCCATGGTTTTGGTTACATAATCAAATTAAAACACATGTATTATCAATGTTATTAGATAGTGCTAAATTTGCATGGAAAGATGACAAGAAATACTTAAATTATATATTTGATGAGGGTACTAGAACATTCTTGCAAATGGATGACAATTGGTCATATGAAGACTTTGATATTTTTGTAACTGACAGTACCAAAGAAAGTCAAGCCATTGAACAACTTAAGAGTCTTGTACAACCAGCTATGCAGAATGGTGCATCATTGTTAGATGCTGCTGAAATATTTACTAGTGACAATCTGAGTGTAATTAAATCCAAATTACGAGATATAGAAAACAACAGATTGGAGCAACAACAAGCAAGCAAGAACAAGAAAATCAGCAACAACAACAGCTTGTTGAAATGCAGAATCAAGTTAAGGAAGAGGAGCTTATGCTTAAAGAAGCTGAACTTGATCTTACTAAATATAAGATTGATCAAGATAATGCTACTAAGATTACTGTAGCTCAATTAAATGCTTATAGAGGATCTGAGAATATGGATCAGGATATGAATGGTATACCTGATCCTATTGAGATTGGTAATCAAGAAATAGCTAGACAAAAAGCTGTGTCTGATGCTATGAGCAAACAAATGGATTTAGCAAACAAGGCTAGAGCTGAAGAAAATAAGAAAGAACTTGAAAAGCGTAAAATTGCTGCACAAGAGAAAGCTGATAAGTTAAAAGCTACAATTGAAAAAGAAAAGATAGCTCTTGAAAATAGAAAATTGCAAGAGGCTAAGAGATTGCAGAAGATGAAAGATGATGCAGCTTATAAGAGAGAACAATTAAAAGCAAAGACTGCTTTAAAAAATAAAGTAGTTGGTGAATCTAAATCTAAAAAATAGGAGGACTAATTATGGCATGTAAGGGAGGCTCTAAAAAGGGCGGAAAGGGTAAACCAGGTAAGACAGGTAAATAAATATTACTAGTATGAAATGGAAAGATCTATCTCTTAAAGAGAGAAAACAGATATATGATAGTGTCAGGGTGAATAACCCTGGTGCTACATATTTTGATATTAAAGAGCAATTTGATTCTATTCCTGCGTATGAAGATGGTGGTAAATCTATAGTAGACGAAGTAAACAAATCTAATGCTAACTTTGTACAAAGATTAAAATCACCTACAAGACAGACTATCCCTAATTGGGAAGATCAGTATAGAGTATTACCTTGGGAAAAATCTGTTTCAACACACAAATTATCAGTATGGGATAATGCAAACGGAGGTGGTACTATTGTACCAGATGTTCAAGAAGTAAATGGCAAATTAATAGATTTTACTAGACCTCCGTATAACAACAGAGCAGCTGTAGAGAATGCCTTAAAAACTGGGGATTATGTTGATTTACCAAAATTCGAAGATGCTTTGTGGTATACTGAGAATTATAAAAGATATTATCCTAGATTTGAAGACGGCGGTAAAAACAAAAATGTACCAGTATTACCAAAAGAGTTAGGTCTTACTCCAGGTACTCCAGAGTATTTGGAAAGACAGAAAAGAATATCAGGATCAGCAAACGTAGTTCAACCGGAAGCTTATATTACTCCAGCTGGTTATATTAAAGATGCTGTTAACTTTATTGAAGACTTAGGCAAAGGAGATTATGCTGGTGCAGCAATGGATGCAGTACTGAATTTGATTCCTTGGGGAGTTGGAAAAGGCATCAAAAAACTAAAGTCCAAAGTAGGAAGAATAGTTGAGGGTACTGAAATTGATGGAGCTAGTGTTCACAGTTTTGCTCCTACTCAAACCAAAAAGAAAACTAAAAAGAAAACGGAAGAAGATTATGATTCTGAATTTTCTGAAGTATTAAGAAAGGATAGAAATTCTAAGAAGTACCAACAAGAAATTTCTAGGACAATAGAACAAGCAATTTTTCCAGATGAAAGAACTCGTGAATTAGTAGAAAATGTAGACAAAACATATGGAACTAACTACAAACGAGCTTATTCTAATATTGCATATAAAGACATGACTAAAAGAGGTAGTTATGTCAAATGGGGTGATACGGACAAAGATGGTTATGGGCAAATAAATATAAAAAATATTAAAGATAATATATTACCTACAGATATAAATGATTATAGTGTGATATTAGATAATAATATTTATATGCCCGGAACTGCTAATCATGAGTTAGGACATGTGGCAGATGGTTTAGCAGGATCTAGAAAGATTCAGGATTTTGATAGTGGTAAAGAATATATTACAAACACTTATCTAAATTATTTAGCAAATTCTAACAATACATATAGTTCTGCGGAGTTAAGAAAAATGGGATTATTTGATGCTGCTGGAAGTAGATCATACTTATTAAATCCTACAGAAGCTAAAAGTCATATGTTAACTCTAAAGAGATCATTAAAAGATTCTGGTAAAATTACAAACTGGAGTACTCCTGTAGACGAAAATATGATTTTGGAATATATGAGAAATCCGACATCAAATAAAATGGTTAAGAATCAATATGATTTGTATAGAAATAAAAACGAGTATATTGATAGATTAAACAAACTAATTCCTATGGAAATTTTAATGCCATTAGGTGGTGCTGGATTTGTAGGTCATGAACTAAATAAAGAATAATCAATATGGAAAATTTATACCCAGTATACCCAATTCCTTCTTATAAAGACGGAGGTATACACATCAAGAAAAAGAATCGTGGGAAGTTTAACGCACTTAAGAAAAGAACAGGTAAAAGTACAGAAGAGTTAACGCATAGTAAAAACCCATTGACTAGAAAACGTGCAATATTTGCTCAAAATGCTGCTAAGTGGAATCATAAAGGAAGAAAGAAAAAATAACAATTACAATCTAATTATAATTAATTATGGAAAACAATAGTAACGATACACTATTTGGATTTACAGCTATAACTGATATATTCACTGAACAAGTTGGTAACACCATCTCTCAAAACGATGATATTGATGATGAAGAATTAGAGAGACTAAAACAAGAGTCTGCTAAAGCTAGACCTGCTACTCCTGGATCTAAAAATAAAAAGACAGAAGAAATAGAAGAAGAGGAAGAAGTAGAGGAAGAGGAAATCGATGAAGTTGAAGAGGAAGAAGTAGAAGAACCTAAGAAATCTAAGAAAGCCTCTAAGAAAAAGGATAAAGAAGAGACTGAAGAAGAGGAAACCGAAGAAGAAATTGAAGAAGAGACTGAAGAAGATGAAGTTGAATCTAAACAAGTATCTGCTTTATTTGATGCAATTGCTGAAGAATTAGAATGGGATTTTGATGAAGAAGAGGAGGAAGAAAAACCAAAGACTGTAGAAGAATTGGTTAAGTATTTTAAAGAAGTAATCGAAGAACAATCTACTCCAGAATATGCAAGCGAAGATGTTGCAAAATTAGATGAATTTGTTCGTAATGGGGGTAAGTTAGAAGATTATTTCTCTATTACTCCGGACATTGATGTTGACAATGTTGATATTGAAAATGAAAATGAGCAAAAGATAGTATTGAGAGAGTTACTAGCTAGAAAAGGTTACAGTGACAAACAAATTGCTAAGAAAATCGAAAGATTTGAAGATGCTGGAGTATTAGAAGATGAGGCTAGAGATGCGGTTGAGGAACTTCAAGAGATTGTTGCAAAAGAGAAAGAAGAGCTATTAGAGCAACAAAGAATCAAAAAGGAGGAAATGGTGCAGCGCCAACAAAAGTTTTTTGATGACGTTGTCGGTGAAATAAAGTCCTTGGACAATATACGTGGTATCAAAATACCAGCTAAGGACAAGAAAGAATTATTGGCTTATATATTTAAAGCCGACGCTAGTGGAAAGACCCAGTACCAAAAAGACTATTCCAAGAGCGTAAAGAATTTAATAGAGTCAGCTTATTTTACAATGCGAGGTGACACTTTGTTAGATGCTGCCAAAAAACAGGGTACTAGCTCTGCTATTAAAAATCTGAAAAATAGTCTCAGATCAACAGGCGTTAGTAAAGGTACTAAGAGAATTAATACAAGTTCATCTAACTCTATTTTTAGTCGTGCAGTACAACTACTTTAATTAAAAATAAATTACTAACATTTATATGGATAACGGAATTTTAAATAATTTACAGATCGGTAGAGGTAAATGGTTCTCAGATCTTGTTGATGAGAATATGATTTCAAATGCAATGCTTACTAGACCGTATGAAGTAACCCGTGTTATTTCTTATGTATTCGGTTCTAAAGATGATGGTTATAGCACTTCTTTGGATGCGATTACTGGTGGTCTTGGTAATGTAATGACAATTGACCAAAGAGACTACGAATGGTCTGTAATGATTGATAGCGATAGAGCTGTGACAATTCGCTCTGCAAAATGGCAGGGAACAGAAATCACTGCTGCAAATGCTAGCACAGTTATGGCAGGTTTGGGTAACACACCTATCATGTTGTGGTTAGAGGACAAATGGTTTGGTCCTGGTGCAATTTTGGAATTTGATAATAGAGAGTATCAAGTACGTGTTTCTGGTGCTCCTTATCAAGATGGTAATGAATGGGTTTATACTTGTTTCATTGCAGATGGTCAATCTAATTCTTATATTCCTGGTGAATATTTGTTAGCTGGTCGTCAAGTATCTCGTTTAGCTTCTGCTTACGAAGAGTACAGTGAAGAGGGTGATATCCTGAATTATAATACTCATTTCAAGATGAGAAACTTCTTGTTTACGACTCGCTTGGATTATGATATTACAGGTACAGCTTATTCTACAGTACTTTGGATTGCTTTGAAAGATCCTAAAACTGGTAAGACTTCTTACTTGTGGTCTGATTATCAGGAATGGAAGGCAATGCGTGAGTGGTCTAAGAGATGTGAGAGAATGATGGTTTACTCTAAGTCTAATGTAAATAAAGACGGTTCTACTTCATTGTTAGGTACAAATGGTCGTCCGGTTTACATTCCTGCAGGTTTGTTGCAACAGATTGCTCCGTCTAACAGACGTTACTACACTGAGTTAACTCCGGAATTGTTGGAAGACTTCTTGTTTGATTTGTCTTACAATATCTTAGGTACTAACGAACGTAAGTTTGTTGCTTTAACTGGTGAAATGGGTATGAAAGAATTTGACCGTGTATTGAAACAAAAAGCGGCTACGATGAACTTGATTGATACGAAGTTTATCAGTGGTTCTGGTCAGGCTTTGGTTTTAGGTGGTCAGTTTGTAACATACAAGATGACAAATGGCATCGAGTTGACATTGAAACATTTCCCGTTGTATGATGATCCTACTTATAATCGTTTGTTACATCCGGTATCTGGTAAACCACTGGAATCTTATAGAATGACATTCTTGGATCTTGGTAGACGTGATGGTCAAGCTAATATCGTTAAGGTTGTTCGTAAGGATCGTGAAATGGTTATCTGGAATACTTCAGGTTCTGTAGCTCCGGGAACTGGTTACTCTAAGAATAAATCCACAGTAAGATCTAATGCAAAGGACGGTTACTCTGTTCACTTCTTAGGTGAAATGGGTATCATGCTTCGTGATCCCAGGGCATGTGGAGAGTTAATCATGGAAGTTGAAGATTAATAAAACAGGGGTGATTAAGTTCACCCCTTTTATTTAAAACTTATAAATTATGGATATTATATTAAAATTCGCCCGTACAAATCCATGGGCTGGAATAGCTAAGTATAAGAATTGTAAAGATTATATCAGTACTTACTGGACAAGATCTGGTAATAGATATACTGGTTTAACCCCAGAAGATGCTAGACGTTTGGAGAAAGAAATGGGATATGAAGAAGGACATTTATCTCCACAAAGTGGATTCTGGAAAACATATGCAATCGGTTTAGGCGCAAGAGATAAAGTTTTACATACAGAGAGGCCTGAAGATGAACTTGCATATTTATTTTTAAAAGGACACAAAAGAGTAGCAAATGGAATCAATAATCTTAAACCTACTCACGATTATGTTCTTGTAAATAAAGAAATTGAAGCTGAAGAAGCTAACAAAAGAAATAAAGCTAAACGTGAGGCATTCTCTGAATTTAATAAGATGTCAATTGAGGAAATGCGCAAATGTTTACGCTTATATGGTCACAAGACTGATAATATCAGTAATGAGCTAGTTGAAAGTAGTTTATTTGATCTTATTGAAAATAATCCTGACAAGTTCTTCTTGATTTGGGTAAACAACAAAGTAAGAGATACTCAATACATTATTGAAGCAGCTATTTCAAAGAATGTAATTCGTAAGTCTAAAAACATCTATTACTATGGTACTGACATCATTGGTAGAAGTTTAGAAGATGCTATTGCTTCATTAAATGATAAAAAGAATCAGGATATCAAAATGACTATACTTCAAGAAATCGAATCTAAGTAAAAGTAAACATGACAGTATTAGAAGCACATATAGCGTTTAAGATTGAAGCAGATAAAAATGCCGTTAATATTGGTATATCTGGTTGTCCATCTTTCTTACCTGAGGAAATTGATTATTGGTTATACACAGCGTATCTAAGTAAGATAGCTACCAAAGCTACTGGGAACAATACTCTTAGAATACCATTTGAAGGTAATGTAAAAAGAGTAGCAGACTTAGAAGGTTTAGTAAAAACTGATAAGGGATTGTCTTTACTAAGTGAATCTATAAGTAATAGACTTACTATGAATAATTTCAAATCTAGTATTACTTATGGTGATGATACTCAAGATAAGCGTATGTACTTCTTAGAAGGAATTTTACATTTTGGTAGTAATAAAATAGCTACAGTAAAACTTATTAGTCACGAACAAGCTACTAGATTCTTAGAAACTTATAATAATAAACCTTGGATTGAAGAACCTGTAGCAATACTGGAAGATAATAAGTTAATAGTATTTATAGATAGGGATCTTATGGTAGGTCCCTATACTATAGATATTACTTATCTAGCATACCCAAGAAAGATTAATAATCAAGATATTACGTCTACTCTAGATGAAATTCCAGAGTATATGCAATATGAAGTAGTTAAATTAGCTGCTGACATGGCAATTGAGAATATTGAATCTCCAAGAACTCAAACACATCCACAGTACGTAGCACAATTATCAGAGTAATATGAGTAGTAAGGAAATGCAAATGGAATTCGAAAGACGAATTCAACTTATTAGCCCAGATCTTATTATAGATGAGAAACCTAACTCTGATCTTATATTTTCAATACTAAATGAAGCTCAAGATAGGTATGTAATGATGAACTATGTTGGTGACGACCAAATGGAAACTGAAACCAATATACATACTAGAAATACAGATTCTATTAAGAGTTTATTAGTAGAAAAAGAGTTAACTGCAACAGGTACTACTCTTAATGGTTTCACAAGATACAGATTACCATATGTACCTACTGAAGAATATTTCTTATATGTACATTCTTTTAGTAAAGTAAAAGGTACATATAAACAATACAAAGATTTTGTTAGAGTAGATAATCAATTAGTTAAGTATAGGGATCTTGGTAAGTTTATTAAAACTGCATACAATACACCTATCATTAGGCAACCTGCTGTTGCATTAGTATCAGATCCTACTACTAAATATAATTATATAGAAGTAGCAGTAGATGCATATACTACATTAGGTAATGTTACATTAACTTACTATAGAAAACCATTGAGATTTAATACTACTGATGGAGCTAGTAAATGTGAACTACCAGAATCAATTCATAGTGAAATTGTAGATTTAGCAGTTAATATGTTTATTACTGAAGGTAAATATAGATTACAAGTAAAACAACCAAATAATCAACAATAATGAAGTATATTGAATTACAAACAGCATTTGAATTAGAAATAGATCAATTAGATGACAATCTAACAAAACCTACTACTTCAGATATTGAGTATTGGTTAATGGCTGGATTAGATAAATTTATCAAAACTAGATATTCTGGTATTAATTTCAAGCAAACTGGATTTGAACAAGACCAAAAAAGAATTGATGATCTTCGTACATTAGTTACTAGAAAATCTTATCAATTTACTACATATCCAGAAGAGTATACAGTTACTCTGCCAGATGATTATATGTTTACTGTAGGAGAGACAGCTGTAATATTTAGTTACGATCATTGTTGGCCTGTGGGCCCAAGTGGTCAACCAAGAACTAAAAACACAGATGTGTTAGAAGCCACAATAGAAAACATAGACAGACAAAGACAAAATACTTTGTCAGAATATAGATTACATGGTAGATCCGCCAGACCATTAAGATTATATGAAGGAAATGAAATTCATTTATATACAGACGGAAATTACAATATAAGAAATTATATTCTCACTTACTTGAGAACTCCTAAAAAGATTAGCCTTACTGATGCACCATTTGATGAGTACACAGATATGCCAGTTGCAACTCACAATGAGATAGTTAAGTTAGCGGTAGAGTTGTATTTGGAAAATAAGGCTAATCCAAGATATCAATCGTATATGAACGAAGTTAGTACAATGGAATGATTATACGAAAAATTTTCTTAGTTTAATCTGACGAGGAAATCTGAAACATGAAAGTAGAAAGATTAAACGAAGCGTTAAACTAAGGATATCCAAAAATAAGTTTAACTAAGCTTGATAAAATTATGTCTGAAACTTATATTTGCTCTGTTTGTAAAAAATACAAAACTGCCTCTGAATTTTCTAAGTGTTCGAGAAACAAATATAGAAATTGTCTAAATTGTACTTGTAAAAAGTGTTTCAAAGATATATACGGAAAAAACAGAAGGCAAGTAAAGGAAAGCGAAGCATTAGATAAATTATTAAAAATAAGATTACATGATGCACAAGTTAGAGCAAAAAAGAAAAATCTATATATAGATATTACTTTAGAGTATTTGAAACAATTGTGGAATAAACAAGAAGGCAAATGCGCTTTAACTAATTTTCCTATGAGTTATCAACAATCAAACGGTAAACGCAATCCTTATAGTTTGAGCATCGATAAAATTGACCCAAATAAAGGTTATGAAGTCGGAAATGTTCAGTTTGTATGTTTTGCTGCGAATATGATGAAAGGTGAACTTTCTTTATCAGAATTAAAAAAATTTTGTCAGGCAATAATAAATAATTAAAATTATGCTTAATCATGTGAACACAGTACTTATTGGTACTGAAGCACCTGCATCTTATACGACAGCAGATGCATTGACAGAAGGTCAAATTGCATTATTTGATCAAAATAGAGCAATTGTAAAAGATGCAGCTGGTGCTAAAGCTGCTAGTTCATTGTATATCGGTGTTTGCGAAGGCAAAGAAGATGTTTACAATGAAGCAGGTACAAAATCAACTAAGTCAGTTATTCGCTTCTCAATGCCTATCATGAAAGGTTCTAAACCTCACATGGTATTTAGTGAATATGTAGCTGCAGCTGAAGATAAAATTGTAATCACAGCTACTAATGTTACTCCGGAAGTTGGTCATCGTTATGTATTACGTTTAGTATACAATGACATCTATGAGGCACCTGGGCAATTTACTCATACTTATGAAGTAATTGCAAAGAGTACCAATGCAACTGATTTGATTACAGCTTTCAAAAACAAAATCAACAAACACAAAGAAGCCAGAGTAGTAGCAACTAGTGATGCTGCTGTTCTTACATTGAATGCTAAGGAAATGCCGTATAACGAAGGTATTATGTTAGACTCAAATTATTCTCAGGTTTCTGTGGAAGCATTTATGCGGAAAACTATTCCTTCCGGTTTGTTGAGTAATGTAATGTATCCTATTGCCAATTTAACGATTGCTAAAACTCAAGGTACTCCAGGTAAGGGTAATCCGAAAATTGTTCGTGATCGTGAAAATGCAGCTCTTGGTTACAGAGGTATCACACACCGTGCAAATGGTATATATCCGTACATTGCTCCTGAGTTGAAAGCCGATTTAAGTGCTACTTACGATACATTGTCTATCGAATGGGATAATAAATATCTTAGTGACGATAATCAATATATTAAAACAACTCCATTGGCTTGTGAATTGTATGTAAATGCTGGTGAACTTGATGAATCTGCATTTATGACAGCTTTAAAAGCTTTTGTAGAAGTTGCTTAATCAAAAAATATAATTCAAACCAAAAAGGGGATTGGGAGTAATATCCCTTTCCCCTTTTATTTTATATACGATTGATATGGAAATGAATGAATCATTGTATTATGCAGAAATAAAACTGCTAACTACGTATTGCCACAACTGCCTAGATAACAAAATGAAGGATAAAATAATGATGTTTCTGTTTAAGAAAACACTTTATGATAATGCTACTACTTTGAATCTTGCAGAAGATGCAGAACAGTATTATAATGAAATGCTGAATTTACTTGATATGAGAACGTGTAATTGTACTATTGATGACTGTAAAAATTGTAAAGATGGATATTGCGAATTATGTAAGTAAAGTTGGTGAATTAGTTAATCAGTCTACTAAGTACAATACAAAACTGGATAGAACTTCTATTACTAATTTAGTATTATTGTTACATTTAGACAAATTATCTAGTTGGGCCAGTACTAAATTGGGTGATGAAGATTTTCCCATTACTCAGGAGGATGTAGATAAAATTATAGGATATATACATTGTTTAAAAAAACAAATTAATTTCTATCCAGAAAAAGATATCGACAATGATTGTATATTGACAGAAATTGAAGAACACATAATCCAAGAGTAATATGAATAAAAAGATATCACAATTTGAACTAACAACTAAACTACAGGAGCAAGACCTCATTACCCTTGTACAAGATGGTAGTAATAAAAATATTACTAGTGGAAGTTTTACTACATCACTATCAGGTACATTTGCTACTAATGAGAGAGTAGATGCTGTAGAAGAAGATGTTGAGATACTAGATACTAAAGTAAATGATAACTATAAAGATCTTAGTAATAAGATAGTAGAAGGAGATACTGGTGTAACTACTAATCTTAATAGTACTATCACTAGTTACTATGATGTGTTAAATAATAAGATCATTACATTAGATACTAAGCATGACACCGATATGTCAGAGATTGGTGGTACTATGCAAGAATGGATAGATGATATTGATAATAGATCTACATTACAACAATTACAGGATGCTCTCAATAGACTCACAGTAGCTGAAAATACTATTACAGCATTATCTGAACTTATTGCAAATGGGGGTGGTAGTGGATCTGCTCCGGGTTATCATACCCAAAGTACCGCTACAATATTTCCTTTATCTGGTTATTATAAAGCAAACGATGCATCTCCATTAGCTACTACAGATACATTAAATCAAGCATTATCTAAACTTGAAAATCAAGTAGAAGCAGTGGCTAGTAGTTCTGGTTCTTTACCTGTTATAAAAAGAGGGGAAAGTACTCCACCAAGTGACTATTTTTTATATACCTCTGCAAAAGTAGCAGAAGATTATATTAATAAACACGGCGATGAGGTTGATGGAAGAATAGATTATATAACTGGTTGGCAAGGTGGTAAAACATTTAGACAAGGTTGGGATGGAGTTGGAGCTAGCTTATATCCTCTTGGATCTAAGTGGAATTTAGAACTGGACAATTTATTTGTAAGAGGCAACATGACAGTTAATGAACTTACAGTAAATGAAATCAAAGCTGTTGGTGGAGATATTCTCGTTACTGTTGCTGACATGAAGTGTGTCAAAGTAGAAGAATTAGCAGACTCTTATAAATGTTATTTTGATACAGAAGATGGAACTAAACATAATCAATTTATAGCTAATGATTTAGCAATATGTCAAAAATTTGATGGACACAATGTAAAGAGATACTGGCGTAAAGTTAATGCTACAGGAACAGACTGTATTTATTTATCTAAAGATGTATGTGAGCCAGGTAGTGGAAAACCAGAAGCAGATGATGAAATATTGCAATTAGGCCATATGTACGAATCTGATCCAGATTACAATTTACAAATGGATGAGAGACGTAATGCAATCTTTATTAGTGCTAAAGGTGAAAATGCTCCCAGAATATCATTCTATAAAAATATAGATACATTTTCATTGGCAGATGAAGATGGTCTTACTAGAGAAAGAGTAGTTATTGGTGGAAATGAAACTAAATTTATAGGAACTATATCACAAACATCAGGAAATGATATAGTTAGAGTACCTGTATATAAAGGTGTATGGGTAGCCGGTAATACTTATTTTTATTATGATCAAGTAACTCATAAAGGTAGTTTATGGATTTGTATGAATCCTAATGGTACTAAGGACGAACCTAGTGAAACAGATGATGAATGGCAGAAGCAGTAGCAAAAGGAGATGATGGTAAGTCTGGAGATGATGTCGCTAAGTGGGTAGAAATAGTAGGAGACAGATTGTTTTTATTCCAAACTCCTGACTTTTCAGGTGTTCCAGAACCTACTAGCATTCACTTAACTGCAAATGTTTATGGCATAGAAGCACCGGTGTATGAGTGGACATATCAAGATGGCTCTGGTACAATTATATCACATCAAAGTTCGATTGATTTTCCATATACATCAATGCCTACAAGCTCTCGTACTTTAACGTTAAGGTGTACTGTAACACATTCAGATGGAACTAAATATTATGACGATGTACAATTAGCAAAATTATCAAATGGTGCTGAGGGTTTAGATGCCTATTATATTGATTTAACTAACGGTACTGTTGCAATACCTTTTGCATCTGATGGTGTGACACCATTAGTAGATTTAAGTACTATTAGTACTGCAGTATATGCATATAGAGGTATTAATCAAGTTGCAATCAAGACGATAACCACTAATACTTCACAAGGTATAGCAACTGTATCTATTAATGCTAATACAATAACACTTACCTCAATATCTACAGCAAGTGCGGCAATAGATTTAAATGTTACATTAGAAGATGGTGTCAGTGTAACTAAAACATGGTATATTAATAAGACTTCTAATGGAGAAAATGGATTTAATGGTGAAGATGCTACATATGTGACTATGTCAGGAGATCAATTTTTTCATTATAAATCTGGTGCTTTGATACCAGATCCAACTACTATTACTTTAACTACAGATACATTTAATTTATTATCTCCTACTTTTCAATGGTATTGGGCAATAGCAGGTACATACGATTGGCAGTTGCTACAAAATGAAACAAAAAATACATTAGTAGTTTCATATAATGGTGTTTATTTTACTAGTACAGGAAAAGATGAAATAACTTTCAAATGTGAAGTTAGTGGTTCTGGAACAGTATACTCAGACTTTATGACTATTAATAATGTAAGAGACGGTGAAAATGTATACAGAGGTATACTTACTAACGAAAATGCATCTGTTCCTGCTGATTCTGCTGGTGTAGTGTCTAGTTATAATACTGCTACTACTCAAGCAAGGTTAAAATATGGTTCACAAGAAATAACTGATTTTAAACTAATAACTACATTACAAACCGGTACTGGTACACTATCTTATACACAAAGTACACAAACTATTAAATGTACTCAACTTGGTACTGATTACGCATTATGGAGAGTTGATTTTGTTACTCCAGCAACAGGTGGTACGGTTGTAGATTCAGTTGATTTTGTACTAACAAAAGCTAAATCTGGTACAGCTGGTAATCCTGGTACAAGTCCAATACCTATATATTGTAATACTACTGGAAATAAACCTTCTAGACCAACATTCACATCTAGGCCAACTGCTTCTGGGTCAAATAGTGGAGGTAATACATGGTATCCAGATGCTACATATAGTGCATCAGCTACTACTTGGATAAGTACCGGTAGTTATGATACAGTAACTAAACAGATTGTATATGATGAAAGTATTGGTGGTTATTGGACAGATCCTATAAAATTCTCTGGAAAAGATGGTGAGAAAGGTGAGAAAGGTGATAAAGGTGATAAAGGAAATACTGGAGCACCTGGTTCAGATGGATGGAATGGTCCATCTTTAAGTTATCGTGGAGACTTTGATTATAATAAATATTATGCATGGACAGTAAATCCAGATGTAAGAGACACCGTTAAATATAACGGAAAATATTACATGGTCGCAGATTCTAGAAGAAATTGGGGTTCGTTTCATAATGTTTATCCTACTAATGAAAGTTATTGGACAGTATTTGGAGCTAGTTTTGAATCTATCGCAACTGGATTGTTATTTGCAGAAAAAGCAACTATAGCTGGAATGGATTTTTATAATAATTGTATTCAAGCTCAAACTGGTAGATTTTTTATAGATGGACGTTCAGCTTCTGATCTTGCTGGTTTGCCAATTATGTCATTTGGTGAAAATGCTTCTAAAGATGGAGTTCCGAGTTCTACTGCTGCAATAAAAATCTATGGTGGGGGTACTATTACTGTTGGTAATGGAACGGTATCATCAAATGCTGGAATAACTGGACAAAATTATCCAACTGGAAATCCAGTTAGATTTTGGGCTGGAAATACTTTTGAAAGTAGAGAAAATGCTCCATTTATTGTATATCAAAACGGTAGTATAAAAGCAACTAATGCAAATTTAACTGGAAGTTTTCAAACAACAAGCAGTGGTAATAAAGTAGTTATTAGTAATAGTAACTCTATTTCTATGTACAACTCTGGTAGTCAACTTACATTATCAACTGGATTTTCTAGTTATGCATCAGGTTATGATATTGGTAATTTATCTTTTTACGCTAGAAATACATCAGGAAATGTATTAGGGCAAATTACAATGAATGCAGTGGGTATAACTATTGGAGGTGCTTCGAACGTTTTCCGTTTAGGTTTGTATTCTGCTGGATATATGAGAATGAATCATACTTCCATGCCTAATGATGGTACTTTATCTTCGTATCCATCGGGTACTATTTATAGAACATCTGATAATTACTTAAAAATAAAACCATAATATGAAATTATCTTTAGTAGATAGAGTTATAATAATAAATTCTATATTGCCAACCACTGGCACAATTGAACAAATTAGAACAATTCTATCAATAAAAAACAAAATAAAATTAACAGAGCAAGAAAATGCATCTTTAAAAATAACAGTACCATATAATAATATTATCCAAATTGATAATATTACAGATACAATGTTGTTAAGAGATACAGTATATAGTTTTTCTGTAGCTGAAATAGAATTATTAAAGTTGTTCTCTAATTCCATTAATTCAAATGGATGGGTAACTGAATCTAGTTTAAGTACAGTAGAATATTTAATCAATTACACAATTGAAGAATAATGATTAAGAATAATGTATATTATGAGTGGTTTGCAAGTATAACCGTACCCAATCCAGATCAGGTTGGGTACTGGGTTGACTTGGGAGCAGATTCAAAAGGTAGAATAATTAAAGTTTACAATCGTGATATAGAAAAATGGATTGTACTCTTTGATGTAAGTAAAGATGACTATGTACCACCATTTATTGGTTCTAATGGCAACTGGTGGGTAGACAATAGAGATACCGGAGTAAAAGCTACTGCAGAGACCCCATATATAGGTGAGAATGATCATTGGTTTACTTATGATCCTATCAACAAAGTATATGTAGATACAGGTATAGAAGCTCGTGGTCTTAGTGCTTACGATATTGCAGTTAAATTAGGTTTTAAAGGTAGTGAACAAGATTGGATTGATAGCTTAAGTAAAGCATCTGAAGATGCAGCTATTGCTGCACTAGAAGCAGCTAACAAAGCAAATGAAGCTGCAGATAAAGCTAACCAAGCTGTAGAAGAAATTGAAGGTATAGTTGACGATGCAATAGCTGCTACTGATAAAGCTGAAGAGATTGCTAGTAATCCACCAAAGATCGTAGATGGTGATTGGTGGATCTATGACTATGATACTAAACAATATGTTAATACTGGTATAGCTGCTATTGGTGATGCTTTCACTTACAAGAAGGAATATCCTTCAGTTGAAGCAATGGAAGCTGATTGGGGTACTGCAGATGTAAAGTTAGGTGAGTATGTACTTATTAATACTAATGATGTAGAAGATCCTGATGATGCTAAGGTTTACTTAAAGACTCAAGAAGGTTGGAAGTTCATTGTTGACTTATCTGGTATGCAAGGTATTCAAGGTTGGTCAGCATATGAAGTTGCAGTAAAACATGGTTTTGTAGGTACTGAAGAGGAATGGGTTCAATCATTAAAACAACCTGCATTAGATGCAGCAGCAGAAGCATTAGAAGCTAAAGCACAAGTAGAAGCTACTGAACAAGCTGTTAAGGAAGCAGAAGCATTACGTGTTACTGCGGAACAAGGTAGAGTTAATGCTGAGAATACCAGAGTAAGCAATGAGAATACACGTATCTCCAATGAAGATAGTAGGAAAGCAGAAGAGTCTAAAAGGGTAACTGCTGAGAATGAGCGTATTGCTGCAGAGAACTCTAGAAAGTCTGAAGAAGATATTCGCAAAACTAATGAAGCTAATCGTATATCTGCTGAAAGTGCTAGAGCTAGTGCAGAGACATTAAGAGCTTCTGCTGAAGCTGAACGTAACACAAATGAGCAGAAAAGAATTGAGGAAGAAACAAAAAGAATCAGTTCTGAAGAGGGGAGAGTTGCAGCTGAAGCTGAACGTGTAGATAATGAAGATGCTAGAATAGCAGCTGAAACAGCTCGTGATACAGCAGAACAGGAAAGGATAGCAAATGAAGCCACTAGACAGGCAAATGAAGCGATTAGAGAGACTCAAGAGGCTGCAAGGGAAAAGAATACAGCTGATGCTATAACTGCCGTAAATGAGGCTAAAACAGCTGCACAACAGGCTACTACAAATGCTACTACTGCTGCTAACAATGCCAACACTCAAGCAGCAAGGGCCAAAGAATATGCAGACAATCCACCCAAAGTAGGAGAGGATGGATATTGGTATCTTTGGGATGAAGTCAATGATGTGTATGTAAACACAGGTTGGCCATCTTCAGGTATTCTCTTGAAAGGTAGTCTTAATAGTCCAGAAGATTTAAATGACATTGTAGACCCACAGCTTAGTGATTCTTATATTGTTGGTACAGACTTATACTTTTGGAATGGTACAGAATGGGTTAACATGGGTAGATTCCAAGGGCCTCAAGGAGAACCCGGTAAAGATGCTGAACTTAGTAAAGCAGCTATTGAAGCTGTATTAGTAGGTGAAGTAACTACTCATACTCATGATACTAGGTACTATACTAAGGATCAAACTGATGCTAACATAAAAGTAGTAGCAGATGACCTTGCTAACAATTACTATAATAAATCCCAAGTAGATAGTAAATTTACTTCTGTATATATTTTCAAAGGATCTGTAGATACGATTGAAGATTTGCCTACTGAAGGTAATGTTATTGGTGATGTGTGGAATGTTCGTAAGAATGATACTAACTATGCATGGACAAGTGAAGGTTGGGATGCATTAGGTGGTACTGCTGAATTAGCATCATTGACAGCTAATGGTTTGATGTCTAAGGAAGACTTTGCAAAGTTACAAGGTATTGAAGCAGGTGCACAAGTTAATAAGATTGAGACTATTACTAAAAGGGTACTTTTGAATGCTGTAAATAAGAATGTAACTATACCAGAGGATATTAAGATCTCAGATACTGAACCTACTGAGGAAGAGATCATGTGGTTAGATCCTAGTGAAAACTATGATTTTACATTTGATGGTTATAGTCAAGCACAAGCAGATGCACGATTTGTACAGAAAGAAGAAGGTAAAGGTCTTTCAACAAATGATTATACGAATGCAGATAAAACTAAAGTAACAAACTTAACTGATTATGTTACTGGTGGTACTGGTGCTGTTACAGATGCTAATGCAGCTACTATTACTTTATCTAAGAAGAATCCAGTGAATGGTTCTGCAAGTACTGATACAGTAGTAATCAACAAAGCCACTACTACTACTGCGGGCGTAATGTCTGCTGCTGATAAGACTAAACTTGATGCTGCATTAACTGCTTCTGATAATATTGCAACTGCTACTAAGTTAGCTACTGCTAGAACTATATGGGGACAAGCATTTGATGGTAGTGCAAATATTAGTGGTAATATGACTAATGTGGATCACATCTATATGAACAATTCTCATACTATTTATGTAAAAGATACTAATGGTAATAACCTTGATGCCTTTGGACTTAGTAATACTAATAATCTTCATATAGGATACGGCCTTACCGCCAAAGGATATAATACTTATATAAATAGCAACGAAATCTATTTTAGAACTTCGGCAAATAACGTCGAAAGAATGAGGATAACATCTGATGGTAAAGTTGGTATAGGTACAATTGCTCCGGATGCTAATTTACATGTCTCTGGTAATAAATATAATATAAAATTAAATTCTACAACTGGTTCTACAGAAGATTCAGCTTTTATATGGGGGTCAAGTTCAAATAAAAATACAGCATGGAGAATTGTTGACAATCCTACCAGTGGGTTATGGTTACAGTATGGTGTTTCAGGTGCAGACACCCATAACATGACAATAAGTGGTATGAATGCCACTAATTTAAATGCACTTGAAGTAAAAGCAAAGAATTTAACTGTAAATGGTAGTAAAGTATGGCATGCTGGTAATGATGGTTCAGGTAGTGGTTTGGATGCTGATTTGCTAGATGGTTATCATGCTGGATATAAAAATGGTGATCTTGCATTATATATTAATCTTCCAAAAATAACTGATTTAATAAGTCAGGGTTTATTAAGATCAGATTATGAGACAGTTGGCTATCCGACAGAGGATTTTTTGATTGCATTATGTAAATGGGCAATAAACAATTATACGGATGAAACTTCCCATGTATTGCTACAAGGAGAGATTACTCCTGCTGTCTCGGGGTGGTGTATTTTGAATCTTTATGCTAATGATGGAAAAGATAACGCAACAGGATTACCAAAATATTGTTCAGGTCAAGTAAACTTAATTAATAAAAGCTCCATATTATTTGGTTCTTATAATGGGACCTGGTATTATAAAACATTAGTAGATACTTCTAATCTAGAAGATACTCTAGCATACTGGTATGAAAACAATGAGAATGCTTCATCCACAACGTGTCTGACAGGTGGTAATAGAAATGTAATTGAATCATTAAGAAGTAAGTTTAAGAGATGTATTGCTAAACCCTATGGAGATGATGCTGCATTAATTAGTTATTGTAATGAAGAAAATAGTGCTAATTGGCCCGATGGTTCTGCTATTGATATTGACCTTTCTAGAAAAGAAAATAGAATGGTGTATTTCCCAAAATACTATCATAAAACTGTTGAAAGATCACCTGGCATTTGGAGAACTTATATTTCTGAACAACAAATTGATAGTGATTATATCGAAGAACCTGAAATGTTGTTAAGTACTTTTGAGGCTTATACTAATACTGATGGAACTTTAATGTCTGTATGGGGTGTAGCATCTACTGCTTCACAAACAATGGCTACATTTATATCTCAAGCTAAGTCAAATGGTCCTTTATGGAGTATTGGAGATTATAGATCTCATGCTACTATAGCTAGAATGTTTTGTGCTTACTATAAAACCACTAACATCAGTACTTCTAATTCAGCAATACCCTGTTCTGGTGGAACCAAAAGATATAATTATGGAGTTACTGGAGCAACTATTACATTGGGTAATAGAGATGGTAAAAAGGCTACTACAAATGATACATCATACTATTCAACTAACTTCTTAGGACTTGAAGACTGCTATTACAGTAAGTGGGAGTTTGTACAAGGAATAAACATTTTAAAAGGTAAATACGTTGTATATGACGGAGGTTCATTCCCAGATAAGGATGTAGCAGAGCTTGAAGCAGCAGGTGCTACTAATATCAGAGTTGTAGGGTATGAACCTAATCCAGCTGCAACTGATGGATATAATGGATGGACTAAAGCCGTAGCTCAAGGCAAATATGGTGATGTAGTTCCTACAGCACATGGTGGATCTGAAACTACTTACTATTCCGACTATAGCTGGTTTAATCCAACAGCAAATAGAATCTTCCTACGGTCGGGTGGTTCGGTTGATGGTTCTCGGTGCGGGGTCTTCGTGGCTCGTGCTAGTTTTGCGTCGTCGGATTCGTGGGCGGCTATCGGTGCAAGATTAGCCTTTTATGGTAAGATCGTTGTAGTTGATTCAGATACATTTAAGAAAATGCAGGCATAGTCCTGAGTAATACAGATAATTAAATATTAATAACAAGGGCGGGATCTAAAAGAATTACTATGAGATGACTTTATAGTAAGACTGCTGTCACATTATTTCATACTTGAAAAAACAGTCAGGTAATTCAGATAATGGTTCTCAGTGCAGAGTCTTCATAGCTAATGCTAATAATGCATCCTCGAATTCATAGACGAATATCAGTGAAATTTTGGAACTAACAAATACTTTCAGATACTTACAAAAATGTTTGTTGAACTTAGATCAGCCTTACCTCTAGGTAAAAGATAACAGGTGCTTTGAAGAGACCCTAGTAGTATTGGGCGAACGGGTCTTACCACCAAAATAGCTTATGAAAAGAATAGGCAATTTATTTAATAGGATAATATCATATGAAAATCTGGTCCGGGCCGACAAAAAGGCAAGATTAGGTAAAACTAAAAGATACGGCGTTAAGAAATTTGACAGGAATCCATATGAAAATCTGGTCCGGTTACAAAAGGCATTAATAGAAGATACGTATCGTACTTCGGAATATTGCGTATACACAATCATCGCCGATCGTGGTAATAAAGAAAGAGAGATATATAGGCTACCGTATTATCCAGACAGAATAGTCCATCATGCTATAATGAATGTTATAGAACCTTACCTTGTTAATAGATTTACTGCAGATACCTTCAACTGTTTAAAAGGAAGAGGTATTCATTATGGAGTAAAGAGTAAGAATAAGAGGCTAGCAGCAATGGCAGCTTATTGGGGATGGTGTAAATATGGAAACTGTCATAATTTATGGTATCGCTTTACAAGATCTTATAATTTTAAAGATTATAGACAAAATTATTAAGTGATGATGGAATTAAAGAAAGTACAGGGTGATAATATTCCTAAAGTAATAGAATACCTAGGAATGAATGAATGGGCTGTTAGATGGGATATTGAAGAAATTAATTCTGAAGATATACATGGTTATGCTTACTATGAATTAAAGTTTAATGAAGAACCAACTTATGAATCTTTCGTAAGTAAGATTATTAGAACTAAATATAGTGCAGATGAAGAGCAGCATTAAAATCTAATATGGTTGAACAACTACTTAGTGGTAGTCAACCTATAACTAGATATGATGAATGGCAATCTTTTCAAACTCTTAGAACAGAAGCTAAATCGATTGGCAAACAAATATTTAATATTTAATTATGGTTATTAAAGTAAAATATAACGGGGAATGGGTTAAGATACCATACCTAAGTAGTGATCATGGTCAGGAACTGGTAGAAGAAGCCCCGAAAGACAATAAGCAGTATGCTAGACAAGATGGCACATGGACTGTAGTTAATATACCAGAAGTTGACTTTACTGAGGTATATGAAGCAATTGATACTAAAGTAGATAAAGTTGATGGTAAGGGGTTAAGTACTAATGATTATATTACTGCGGATAAAACTAAAGTTACAAATGTTAATGAAGTAATTGAAGCTGCTGCTAAATCAGTTACAGCAACAGGTATTTCTATTACTCTGGATAAAAGGAACTTAGTAACCAATGCAGTAGAGAATATAGAATTAGATCTACCTGCATCTACTACTGCTTTAGCTGGTTTGATGTTACCTTCAGATAAGACAAAATTGAATGGCATTGCTGCTGGTGCCGAAGTAAATGTAATGCTGATTGGAATGCTACAGAAGGAGATGCATTGATATTGAATAAACCTACATTATCTACTGTAGCTACATCTGGTAGTTACAATGATCTTACTAGTAAACCTACTATACCTACTGTAGATGTTAATAAAGAATATGTCGATACTCAATTGGCTACTAAATCTGACTTACCAGATTATACAGTATTCGACATTATTATGGAGATAACATCAAGTGACAATCCATCTATATCTCAGGAAAATTATAATAAATTATTAGAGAAGCTTCCAAGCAACGCTGTTAATACACTTCCAGTAAGAGATAATGGGATGTATATATCAAGTCTTCTTGGTGGGTATAATATTAATGGTGATAATTCTATTTGGTTTCATCTAGAATTGAATATTGGAATACTACAAGATTATTCTGTGCAAATCTTTATATATCAAGATTTAACTGTAAATGTAGATTCTGGTACAAAATATTTAATACCAACAAGTAACGGAATTGATATACATACAAATCTAACACATAATCTTTCTGAGAGTAATACTAAGAAGTTAACAATACATACTACAGGTGATGGTACTAAATCTTTAATGGATGATGGCAAGTACCGCAAGCTGCCCGTGTACGGCAGGAACCTGTTGCTGGGATCAGGGAAGGAGGTTAGCAACTCGAATTACAATATCGCTAATTATTGGTTGGCGGAACAGATACCAGAGGGAACTCAAGTCACGTTGACTATATGGGGAGAATTAGGCGGGGATAAGACATATTTTCAAGTTTATGCTTCAGATGGTATAACAAATCAAAGGGTTACTCTTAAAAAAGAAGATTTTGTTAATGGAAGATGTAATGTTACTTGGAATTGGATAGCTGGTAGTTCAGATAACACGACGATAAGGATATATGCAGCTCCCGGAAATTATACTAGTGTTTCCACCATCTACAAGATCAAGCTCGAGTACGGCGACATCTCCACCGAGTGGACCCCCGCTTGGGAGGATATACCAGATCTAGAAGAAAGATACGCATATGGTGTTGAATGGGATACTGCATCATCTAGTCCTGATGGAGTTAGAGTAGGTAATATGCAATTACATAGAGAACTACCTATCCAAAGTAAGATAAGGGGAGTAATACTGGATAATAAAGGTGGGATAAAAAGTTATCTAAATAATTCAAATTGGGGTAATATAGATACAGAATATTTAACAGAGTCTATAATGACTGAAATACCTGAACATTGGTATAAATTTTACCAAGACGGAACCAAATTTAGAATGATGCTATCCGCTATGCCATTACCAGGATATAACCATATAGATCAATTTTATATAAGTTCATTTGAGTCTGGAATAGATAGAAGCTCCTCTACTTTGATTTCCTCTTATGGTGTTGGAAGTACAAATGTAAATAAAAGAGGAGGTGACAACACCTCCGAATGGGACGGAACCTACCGTTCCTTGCTAGGTTGTCCCGTCACCTACCTCACCCGAGACCAATTCCGGCAAGCCGC
>ERZ791618.166-NODE-166-length-38763-cov-2.708071_pt1 | contig 38763 bp, 22 predicted proteins | sample MGYA00510059_ERZ791618 | MGnify/ENA primary metagenome ERZ791618 (study PRJEB30046, sample SAMN00715159) | human gut metagenome | study: EMG produced TPA metagenomics assembly of the A metagenome-wide association study of gut microbiota in type 2...
CCTCCACTTTGATACGGGAAAGATCATCGTTCCATTTCTTACGGGCTTCCGCACGCAGTTTGTCGAATGTTGTACCGAAAGGCTGTTCTTTTTCCAGATTCAAACGGGCATTCTCTATGCTGACAAAAGACACGCCCATACTGACTTCAATCACTTCTTCCGCTGTGGTATCGTAAGTAAACCACACTCCTATATCATCTCCGCTTATTTCTTTTGTATAAGCAGTATAGAGTTTGTATTTACCGGCCGTATCATCCCATTGCGCCTCCACACCCATCGGACGCATCATTTTCCAATAACCGCGTTTTGCCGGTACTTTGTTGATACGCATTACAAAATAGATAGGAAATACCGCCTGAGGATTATAACAGAAAGTTCCCAACAATTTGGTACCTTCAATCTCACGGTCGTTTACAAAACGAACGGTAGCACCACTCTCATTGGTCAATCCCTCTCCCAGATTCAACAAGATATTGCTTTGTCCGGCAGGAAAAGTAAAGCGTGCCATACTGGTACGTGGAGTGGCAGTCAGTTCACATTTCACATTGTATTTATCCAGTATATTGGTATAATAACCCGGATTTGCAGTTTCACCTTGATAGAAGCTTCCATAATTATGATAATCCACATCCAGTTTGCCGGTGGTAGGCATTAATAACAATGATCCCAATTCCGGACAGCCTACCCCGCTAAGATTAACGTGCGCAAAGCCGGTAAGATATTTATTATTGAATTCGTATGGAGTGGACCACCATTGCTTGTCTTTATCCTTATCCCCTTCGGGAACCCCCATCACATTGAAAGGAGTCACCGACATCATTCCATGAGGGGTTAATGCTCCGGGGTTTGTCGTACCGTAATTAGTAGTACCCACAAAAGGGTTTACATAATCTACCGGCTCTTTCTGTGCTGCCGCAGAAAAAACTGAGATACAAGCCAGAACAGCCGATAACAAAATTTGTTTCTTCATGCTATTTGTTGTTTATATAAGTTCTATTATTTCACTACAATTTCATCTGTAAACAAGAAACCTCCGAATTCGCCCGAAGATGCCTGATAACGTATGTAACGTGCTTTGGCATTTCCTTCCCAACCAAAGTTGATGAAAGTCACTTTGTCATCCTTCACTACTTTATGCTCCATGCGCTTCAGTTCCGTAAACTCCTTACCATCATTGGAAACGGAAATGATCACTTCTGAAGGTATAAAGACTTCAGGTCCACACACCTGCATAAAGTCTGCTCCAACAGAATGAATTTCTGTTTCTTTTTCCATATCAATGGTCACATCCATTCTTTTCTTGTCTATAAAACCTTGCCAACGCCTGTCACCATAAGTCCAGCCTCCGATCACACCATCTACCAAGGCACTGTCACCACCGGCCGAATAGCCGGGATAATAAGCGGCATCCGGTCCGTAAGCCACTTTCTTACCTACTGCCAAATGCTGTACGGGCTGATCCGCTCCCGGACGATTTCCTATCTCATTTTTCAATTCAAAAGGATGGTATCCTTCAGCTTTCAATGCCTCTACCTCTTTCAATGCACGAACATGAAAATCATCATAGTTCTTCACAGAAGGGGCACTCCAAGCAACTTCCGCCAAGGCAAGAATACGAGGATAAATCATCATTTCCGCATGTTCCGGAGTCGGAATATATTCTGTGAATAAATTAGCTTGTACTCCATACACCAACTGGACTTTATCCGCACTCAAAGTATCGGGTACAGGATTAAATGAATAAACTTTGGACAAAGGCAGATAGCCTCCTATTGCTTCCGGCTGGGAATCAGGAGCATCCTGATAAGAATCAAAATAGCAGAACTCACCCGGACTCATAATAGCCATGTGGCCGGAATCAACCGCTTTCATTCCCCCTTCCGTGCCACGCCATGACATGACAGTGGCATTAGGTGCCAAACCACCTTCCAATATTTCATCCCAACCCAATAATTTACGTCCGTGGGCATTCAAAAAGACCTCAATACGATGAATCAGATAACTCTGTAACTCGTTCACATCTTTCAAGCCTTCTTTTTTCATACGTGCCTGGCACAGTTTGCAAGTGGGCCATGAGGCTTTACCTGCCTCATCCCCTCCTATATGAATATATTCGGACGGGAAAAGTTCCATTACCTCTGTCAACACATTTTCCAGAAACTCGAAAGTCTTTTCATTACCGACACAGAAATCGGCTTGTTTGTAAGGTTCGTGTGTACAAGACAACTCAGGATAAGCAGTCAGTACTTCTTCCGAATGCGCAGGCATCTCTATCTCAGGAATAACAGTAATAAAACGTTCCTGAGCGTATGCCACCAGTTCGCGGATATCATCTTGAGTATAATAACCTCCGTGAGCATCTTTACTGCCTTCTTCTTCATACCGTCGTCCGTTATTCCACCATTCTTTCCAGGTAGGAAACTCACGCCATGCCGCAAATTCTGTCAGACGGGGATATTTTTTTATTTCAAGACGCCAGCCCGCAGCGTCAGTAAGATGCAGATGCAGACGGTTCAATTTATAATATGCCAAAGCATCCATCTGCTTTTTTATAAATTCCTTATCGAAGAAATGACGGGAAACATCCATCATAAAGCCACGATAAGCAAAACGGGGTTCATCTGTAATGACTCCTGCCGGCAATCCTTTTTCATCAACCATTTGCAGCATAGTCTGAACTCCATAGAACAATCCTGCCCCGGAAGTTGCACGAATAAGTACCTGATCAGGAGTTACCGTCAGAACATATCCCTCGGAAGAGTTTACCTCCGGCAGTTCCGCCACTTGTTTCAAGACAACATTATGTCCCTCTTCTGCTATTACCGGTTTCAAATTCATGGAAGAAGCCACCAGATAATCTTCCAAAATCTTCTTGTCCCCCTCAGACGCATCTATATATAACCCTGTTTCCGAATTCAATGAAAACACTTCCTGCTGTAATTCCACCTTTAATGGTGCGGGAATAACAGAAAGTGTGCGTTGCTCTTCTTTCGTGCAACTTGCAAACAGCAAGCCCAATGCAACTTCCGCCAATATAATCAATCTTCTCATCTTCTCTTTTCTTTAATTCTATTAATTTCATTAGTACGAATGCCTGGTTTCAATTCTCCATTAATAATGTAATGAAATCCGTCCTGCGAAACTATTACAGCTCCGGCACGCGCACCTTGTTCATATTCGCCTAATGTAGTCCATTTATCCGTCTGCGGATGATAGAGCAGCAGGTTTCTATTAAACCGATACCACTCTACAGGATGTGACAAATATTCTTTTCCCGCATAAATACCTTGCAGAGCTTTTAAGAATATATCCTTATCAACTCCTCCGGCACACAATATCATACCCTCGCCAAAAGAGGTTCCCATTCCACCACCTAAAGAGATCTCATTACCTTCCGCATCATACGGGGTGGCAACCGATGACCATTCTTTCGTTTCCGGAGAATACATATATCCATCTACTGACAAAGAAGCCTGATGCCCTTCAACAGCCGGGGCAAATCCCCCCCACACATAAAGTTTTCCATCTTGTGCCACGCAAACAGATTGTACTCTGGGTTCACCCGGAATATCTGTTTCTCTTTTCCATCCTCCAGACAAATCCGACAGATCAAGCATGTACATGGCCGAGGATGGAATGCCATTTACATTTCCACCGACAATATATAGTGAATGTCCTACTAATGCACCTGCCATATTATCCATAGTTACAGGCAAAGAGGGCAAAGTATCTCTTTTCAAGGTGTCTTTTTGCAAAGATAAAAGAAAAACATCAGACAAGCTGTGTGTTGCCGTAGTCCCTCCAACACAAATTAACCCTTTTTCAGTAGAAATAGTGACTCCATAAGCTGCTGCCTGAGGCAGTTGGCCTATTTTCTTCCACTCAAAAGCCGTATCATTTGACAAAGGGGCGATATATATATCCCGATAATAAGCTTTTTTTCCTCCATCGGCTACCGGTATATCAGGGAAATTACAACCTCCGGCTATCAGCAAATTTCCTTCAATCACTCCCGCATATAATGCAGAAACTCCCTTAAGAAAACCGGTATTCTCTGTAGGGAACCCATGCATTTTCTCAAGAGATATTTCAGAAGCATCCGATTGACCGCTACAAGCAGCCATTGTCATCATGCCCAGTATCGCATAAACGCCATATATTATTTTTCTGATCATGTTTTCATGGTGAAGCAAATAATAAAAAGTGTGCCAAAAGCAAATCAGCCATCCCGCTTGCCCCAGAAACGGATTGCACCAACGCAAACACAGCATTCCTTACGCATATGGACGGAGGCATTCCACCTCACGCCCAACGGTACTCTATCACACTTTTGGCACACAGTCATTATTTGAATATAACTATCAATTTAATGAAATTTCATCAACAAACAAGAAAGCCGGATTTCCTTTGCCACCGTGCCAAGCAGGAATGCTATGTTCCGCTAAAGCGGTCACTTTCACATAACGGGCAGTCACCGGATCGAAAGTCAACGTATGGTTGAACACTCCATTCTTGTCATCCTGCTTCATTGCCGGATATTTTTCTGAAGCAATTTCCTTAAAGTTCTTTCCGTCTTCGGATACAGCTACAGAAAAAGCACGGGCATCAAACACCCAGTCACCTTTTTCCACACAAGTAGAAATAGAAGCGCTGCTGATTTCTGTCGGTTGCTGCATATCAATAACTGCTTCCATATCATTTTTATAGAAAGCAATCCAACGGCCCGTCTTATAGTTACCGTTACCTTTCAATCCGTCCACCAAAGTGGGAGCGCCTTTGAATTCATATTGCTTGTTTACCGGTTGCAACATAGTGACAGGTTTCATACTAGCCTTGTTAAAAGCAATTTCCTCTGTAACCACACGGCTATTTCCTGCAGGACGTACAGTAATCGCTTTAAAAGTACAATTCTGTTTCAATTTCAATGTTTCCGTATACAACTGGGAAGCAGCGGAAGGTTCCGTTCCATCCAAAGTGTAATAGATAGGACTATTATCAATAGTAGACAAAGTAACATCCAGCGTACCATCTTTCGGATTAGGAGTAAATACAGCATTTACATCAAAGACATGCTTGGCATAATTATATTTATAAACATCATAAATATCTACCAACTGAGGCAAACGCTTCAAGAAACCTTCATAGTTTTTCTTTTCCGGCATGGTCCACTGAATTTCAGACAAAGCAGCCATACGGGGTAATTCCATATATTCTACCTGACTGTAGGTAGGAATGTATTCAGTCCATAAGTTGGCCTGTACGCCAATGATGTATTTCGCTCTTCCGGAGTCAGATCAGCCGGCATCGGCTCATAGTTATATACCGTTTCAACGGGTACATATCCACCAATAGCCTCAGGTTCATTAGCAATATCCTTGGTTTGGTAATAGTCGAAATACAAATAAGTATTAGGAGTCATAATTACATCATGTTTCTGTTTTGCGGCTTCAATACCTCCGGCAACACCACGCCATGACATTACAGTGGCATTGGGAGCCAATCCGCCTTCCAGAATTTCATCCCAACCGATAATCTGACGTCCGTGTCCGTTCAGGAACTTCTCTGCATGATTGATAATGAAACTCTGCAATCTTTCCTCGGCAGTATGATTCTTGTCAGACTTAAGACCTAAAGCCTTGATACGAGCCTGGCACTTTGGACATTTTGCCCAACGTACCTTAGGACATTCGTCACCACCTACATGAATATATTCTGACGGGAAAATCTGAATAATTTCCCCTAATACATCTTCAATGAATTTCAAGGTTTCATCATTTCCTGCGCAAAGCACATCTTCTGATACCCCCCAGATTTTCCATACTTCGTACGGACCACCAGTACAGCCCAAGTTAGGATATGCAGCCAAAGCAGCCTGCATGTGTCCCGGCATATCAATTTCCGGTATAACCGTAATATGACGTTCGGCAGCATAAGCTACAATTTCTTTTGCTTCTTCCTGTGTGAAGAATCCACCATAAGGCTTGCCATCATATTTTCCCGAGTTATGTCCGATAACCGTTTCCGCTCTTTTAGAACCTATTTCAGTCAGTTCAGGACGACTCTTGATTTCGATTCTCCATCCCTGGTCTTCAGACAAATGCCAGTGGAAACGGTTGATGTTGTGCAAAGCCAGCATATCAATAAAACGCTTTACTGAATCTACCGGGAAAAAATGACGTGACACATCCAACATTGCACCACGATAAGAGAAACGAGGATAGTCATTGATTTCAACCGCCGGTAAAGCGATATCCACTCCTTGTGCTACCGGAATAGATTTACGCAACGTCTGGATGCCATAAAATACTCCGGCTTCCGTAGGTCCTGAAATAACCACTTGGTCGCTGGTTACCTTTAACTGGTATCCTTCAGGATTTTCAGCATTTCCACCTAATTGCAGGATTATTCCTTTGCCGTCTGTACCGGCTTGTACAGCCAATGACTTTCCGGTAAGATCTTTGATATAACTTGCCAAAAATTCAGCGTTCTTTTGCATTTTTTCATTGCCTTCCGGATACATTATCTTAGTTCCATTTGACAAAATAAACGGAGCAGCCTGATCCATTACCGAAATTTCCTGCGGTAACGGAATTATCTGATAATTTGCTTCTTTCACTTCTGTGTTACAGGATAAAAGCATAAAACCTGCCATTGTCAGCCCTGCAAGGCCCATTAAAGTTTTCATAATAGATATTAATTGATTAGTTAGTATCACTTAATTGCTTAATAGTTATATCAACCTTTTCATTCTTCTTCAGTTTATCTGAAGTAATAATCACTTTCTTTGTCTGTCCCGGCAACAAGTCAAAGAAGTTGTCAGTAAATCTCGCACCTTGAACAGGAATCTCTATGAACACATCCCTGGCCAGCTGTCTGGCAGACAGAGTCACTTCATATTTTCCATCCATCGGCTTCACTTTATAGCGGATCTCGGTCTTCGGAAGCTCCTGATCTTTTGCGTGGTTAAAGTAATAAATTTCTTCGGATAAAACCTCACCTTTCTTATTTTTTAATGTCATTAGAAGAAAAGTATTTTGAGGACTTGTTGTTATACCCGCATAAGGTTCCTTATAATATAAGGTGGAAGCATTGGCCGGAACCTCACCCTTGATACTCTTTTTAGTCAGAACTTTTCCATTAAAATCCATCACACGCAACAATAAAGTCACCTCTTTATCCGCTTCCAGCTTGTCCGACATAACATAAATATTCAAATCCTCCCCTTCCTTGACAGCATCTACCAATACCGGAGCAAAAGCTCTTTTTGCCTGATAATGCAACGCTTTCCAATTGCCATAATAATCAATGCTCGACCAGGAAACGACCGGCCAGCTGTCATTCAGCTGCCAATATAAAGTCCCCATACAATAGGGACGGTTACGACGATGGGCTTCCAAACCCTGGCGCACTCCTACCCCCTGCAAAACCAAACCCATATAAACCAACTGATCGAAATCTTCAGGCACTTTATAATACAGTCCCATAGTCTTCTTGATGAGGAAATTACCGATAGTGGCTTTTTGATGAGCATTCATCACCTCCGATTCCAATGCATAATCTTCCGGTGAGGCAAAAGTAGCAATCGTCTTCATTTCAGGAAATGCCTGAAAACCAAACTCACTCATAAAACGCGGAATTTCCGTATCCAGACTTTCAAACGGTTTCTGACCATACCAGATACCCCAATTATGGCTGTCTGCAATCTTCCAACTTTCGGGACGTCCCCAATTGGCCTCGTACGGAGAACCATGCATATAGAAACGGTCCGGATCAAGTTCAGCTACTTTACGAGGCAACAACTCACGGAAAAGTTTGTCATAGCCCTGCTTCATTCCTTCCATAATACCGGGATCAGTGTATTTCTTATCCCATCCCCAGTAGCGCATACCTTCATAAATTTCATTGTTTCCACACCACATAGCCAGACTGGCATGGTTCCGTAAACGCTTGATATTATATTCCGCCTCGGCCTCTACCCGTTTCATAAAAGCAGGATCGGACGGATAAGTAGTGCAGGCAAAAATAAAATCCTGCCAAACTAAAATTCCATTCTCGTCCGCCGCCTGATAAAAAGCATCATCCTCATAAATTCCTCCACCCCATACACGAATCATATTCATATTGGCATCTTTCACATCCTTGAACAACTGGCGGTAACGTTCTTCAGTAATGTTAGGCAGCAAAGCATCATCCGGGATAAAATTCGCGCCTTTGGCAAACATAGGTTCACCATTGACTACAAAATAGAAGGATTCTCCCTGATCGTCTTTTTCTTTCACCACCTTTATTGTACGGAGTCCGATACGCTCTTTTTGAGAAGCTATCACTTTACCATCCACCTTTATTACGGCTTCAAAGTCATACAATGCAGGTTCCCCCCAACCATTAGGCATCCATAAATGAGGCTGCCGTATCTCTATGGGAAGAAGAATATGGTTTGTTCCCGGCTGCAATGTCACCTCTTTCTGTTCGGTTACCTTTTCACCCTCCTTATAAGAATAAGCAACGGTTACTTCCGCTTTCTGAGGAGTTGCAGAAACACTGTTTACAGTCAGGCGGTTTTCAACTTTCGCCAGATCTTTTGTTACCGAAGCCTGACGTACATAGTAATCATCAATGCGTGCCACATCATAGAAAGTCAGTGTCACAGGCCGCCAAATACCACTGGTTACCAAGCGGATTCCCCAATCCCAGCCATAACTGTAAGGCGCTTTACGGCTATAGATACTAACCCGCTTATCACTATGATCATTATCAGCAGGATAATCAAAACCATTGGTTTCCCATTGGGGTAAAGTTTGCTTGACAGGTGAATGAAACAGAATCTGCAAATGGTTTTCTCCCTTCCGCAACACCTCTTTTACCGGAAGAGTATAGCCGACAAACATATTGTCCGTACGTTCCAACAAAGAGCCGTTCAGATAAATATCCGCATACGTATCCAACCCTTCCAAAATCAACAAGGCAGCATCCCGCGAGAGTTGCTCATCCGTCACATTAAAAGTTGTTTTATAAACCCAGTCCTCATTCTCTACCCACTGCACTTTTTGCTCATTCATCCCATAAAATGGATTGGGCAGCTTATTATGAGAAATCAAATCCTGATGTACCGTTCCAGGCACCGTAGCCGGCAACCATTCATTCCGGCCGACCTGGGCGAACTCCCATCCCTTATCAAGACTCAGACTCTCTGACTTCTTATACTCCTTTGCACTGAGCATCATCGGAAAGCATCCTAACATCATCAAAACTTTTAATGTTTTCTTCATCTTACCTATCTTTATTAATTTATATACTATTCAGCCCGGAATGTGGATGCAGGCAAACCGGCGCCATTTACCAGATTGGCACGGGTAAATGGCTGCCATCCGTAACGAACCGTTTCCGGCTCTTTCACCTTGTCACTCCATACTTTTATTTTACCGTTTTCAACAACAGCCTGTGCCGGATAAAATAATCCATCATCACCTGCCACTTCGAATGTACGAAGCGGTTTCCCATCCGAAGTGGACAACCCCTCCGCATAATCAAAAGAAATATAAGCCGCACCTCCACTAAATACGACCGATTTATAAAGCGGTCCCGAAGGAATGACATTTTTATATCCGTATGTTTTATTCAAAGCCCATGCAGCCAACCGTTCACCGACTTCTCTTTTCTGTTTGGGATGTACGTCCAATGAGTCTCCCCTATCTGAACTGACAGCCATACCGGTATGAGGAATCTCCGCCATCAAACGACGCTGGCTATCACGGAACCAAGTCCATGACGGACGGTCTATACTGGACAATTGGACAAAATAGAATGGAAGTTCCGCATCCCCCCAATTCTTGCGCCAACTTTCCACCAACAATCCGAACAACTTTTCATGAGCCTCCCGATTATGGGCATTGGACTCACCCTGATACCAAATAAAGCCTTTGACCGGAAACTGTTCCAAAGGACGGATACCCGATTCATACAAATAACAAGGCTCATAAGGATGGCGTTGCAATTTATTGGAAGACTGCTTTACATTCAAGGCAGCACGCCCACGCACCCAGTCTTGGATAAAATCATTCTGCATCCAATTACGTAAGATAGCCGGAAAACGATATTCCAATGTACTACGGTCTATCCATGCTTCAGTAGGAGATCCGCCAATGGCATTGCAAATCAGTCCTACAGGAACTTGCAAACTATCCTGCAATTTCTTTCCGAAATAGTAAGCCACCGCCGAGAAATTACCGGCTGTTTCAGGCGAACAAACTGTCCACCGTGTATCCTTATAATATTGCAGATGATTCAATGAATCGAGTACCGAAGCATCCCACTCCACCGCATCCGTACGCCAACGGGCTTTCATATCATATAAACGGATATTGCTATTTGCAGCTTGAGGAACATCTTGTGCGGCAGTCGCACTCCAATTCAGATAAAACTCCATATTCGATTGTCCGGAACAGAGCCACACTTCTCCCGCCAACACATTTTCATAGACCAGTTTCCGTTTTTCTGTAGAAACAGTCAGCGTATATGGACCGCCCGCCTTCAATGGCCGGACATCCACCGCCCACTTTCCATCTGCTCCCGTCACAGCCTGAAGTTTCTGCCTGTCTATGGAAACAGTCACTTTCTCACCGGCATCCGCTTTTCCCTGAATAGTCAGCAGACGCCCATGCTGCAATACCATATTGTCCGTATAAATTTCCGGCATTTGCAAACCGCCAAAATCACCGGTTATGCCTTCATACACCGTTTTTGCCAGGACAGCCGCACCTTCCTTATCTGGATGGACAGCATCGGGCAACATAAAAGGATATGGATATAAAGGTGCATGAAAATCTATCAACTGTACTTGTGCGTATTTCGCTATCGTTTCTATAGCCAGCTGAATCTCATCATGCCAGTCGCGTGTGCCGGACTCAAACCGCGGATGGCGGTCGGCAATCGGAGTCAGACGGGCAATCAAAATACGACATTCAGGATTCGCCACTCTGAACGAATCAATCAGTGCACGATAATCCGCTATAAAAAAATCACGGTAATTGGGCCAATCACGCGGATCTGTATCATTCACTCCTAAATGAATAACCACTACATCACCAGCAAAAGCCAATGCATCCTTAAACTCTTTCTGTTGCATAAAAGGCCGGTGTCCTTGTTCAGCAACGTAGCTCCCGGCTTTCCAAAACGCTCCACCGTATACCCTTCACCCAGCATTTGCTGTAACCGGGCAGGATAGGACTCCTTATCAGGATCGGATACACCTATGCCATAGGTAATGCTATTACCTACACAAGCAACCTTCACCCGCTTCCGTGCAAATGAAACGGTACAAAGAAACAAACATAAAATCAGTATTAATGTCTTCTTCATTTCTGGTCAACATAAGGTTTTACAATATCACGCCACAGCAAGTATCCCTTTCCTAATAAATGTAATCCGTCATTAGTGTATACTGGATTCATCTTGCCTGTCTCTTTCTCCACAAAATGACTATACAAATCAATATAGGCAGCTCCTTCCTTTACCGCCAATGGTTCCAACAAATCATTAATTTGTTTTACCACCTGCCAGCGTGATGTATGCCCGTTAAACATACCGTAACAATCATTCACCGGCAATACACTTTGCAAATATAATTTTGTTTTTGGAGATTCTTGCTTTATTTTCCGAACAATCATACTTATTTCTGAAATAATTTTATCCGCAGACGTTCCCCGAGAAACATCATTGATACCGATCAATAAAAAAATCTTTGCCGGTTTTCCCTTTACAATCGGATCCAAACGGTCATATACCCCCATACAGATATCTCCACTGATACCCCTGTTCTTCACATTCTTATTTTGGAACAACTCAGCCCACTCGCAACCGTTGGTGATACTGTTCCCTAAAAAAATAATATCTTTTGAAGTAACCGGAAGTTCTTCAAACAAAGTCGCTCTCTGCTCATAAAAAGTAGAATACTTGCGTTCCTGAGCAAACTGGGGTAACGCTAATAATAATCCCAATAACAATAAGACAATACGTTTCATTTTATTTTTGTTTATCTGGTGAATAAATCAATCCCTCTGCCGCCCTTTCTCCGTCAGGAGTCACAAAGACAGCAGTAAACATCCACTTCACAAGACGCGTCTGGTCCATCCGGAACTTACCGACAGGTAATTTCAGGAACACTTTATTCCAACCCTTATTTAAATGCACAGCCAGCGGAGAACGTGCCACACAATTTTCATTTCCTAATGGAATTTCATTACTCTTCACCTGATGGGTTGCTGTCCATACAGGAGGCATTATCTCCCTATCATTAATCCAAATACGGCTACCTTTATAATCCCATTTACCTTGCAGCGGAGCCAGATCCATCTCCGAACGGCTATAATTCTGAAATTCTGCCCATAACCCCACTTCCTGATCTTTAGGAGAATATACCCAAGTATATGCATACGCGGTATGATCCTCTTTAGGATCGGCATAAAATCCGGGAACAAACGTCCCCCAGACATGGCGTAAATAAATACCTGCCCCTATTGCCTGACGTACACCATACGTATTCCCGTTATAATGATAGGTATCCTTTAACTCCTGTTCAGGCGGGAACACCTTATCCATATCTCCCCCATTAGGAAAAGCATCCGTAATATTCCATTTTACATTAGTCTGTTTTACATAGGCGAAAGGATATCCTTTAAACGTATGCTCCTTATGCCACAACTACGCCTTTCAAAATCAGCGAATTCTTTGAATGCTTCCGTGTCTTCGGGTGGAAGTATCGTACCCAGTCCGTCAAAATATTCCGTACCTCCCCCTCTCCAGGCACGCTCGGCAATAGCAAGCATATTGGGATACAAGCCATTTTCAATAACCAGATTCCACTCATTGTCAATCAAACGATCGTGCCACAAAGCCAATATAGTTCCCGCAATGTCCTCACTGCCTTCTGCCTGATCATAAATACGGCTGGTGTACAAAGCTACAATATCACCGAAAACATCAAAATGATTCAGATAATGAAATTTGGAATCGATAGCAGGAATACCCGGTTGCGCCTTTCCACGGTAACTCCACAAATGTGTCATGTCTATTTCCCCCGGTTTATAGTGCCAGCCCGGATTCCAAGATATTACTTTTTTCCCTTTTGAGCGTACATACGCCACCATTTCGGGTACAAAATGCGGATTGGTAAACTCCACCTCATCCGTACCTATATGTAAATAAGGCACATCAAATGTCTCACACACCTCATCCAGCAACAGTTTCAATATTTTCATCCCTTCCGGACTTTGCATATCATGGCGGAAAGCACGCACAAAGGCAGCACTATGCCCCGGCATATCTATCTCAGGAATCAACAACACCTGATGTTTCTTACAAAAATCCACCAAATCGCGTGCCTCTTCCAGCGTATAATATTTACCCGGCATACGGATGGTATTCACACTATCATTCAGCATAGGAAAGATTTTACTTTCCAATCTCCATGCCTGGTTTTCAGTAAGATGCCAATGAAATACATTAATCTTAAACCGAGATAAAATCTCGATCTCTCTTTTCAATTCTTCCATTGAAATATAACTGCGTCCCACATCCTGCATAAATCCGCGTATCCGGAATGCCGGCCAGTCTACAATCTCACATCCGGCAACAGAACTTCTCTTCCCTTTTTTCCGTTCCAATTGCCGAAGTGTCTGCATAGCCCAATACACTCCCTGTTCTGTTACAGCCTCTATCTTTATCCGCTTGTTTGAAACAGAAAGACGATAGGCTTCAGCCCCGTTTAGCCTGGCTTCCTCAATAGACGGAACCAGTTCACTTCAATCACCGATGACGAATGTTCAACAATCTCACCACCTCATTCATGATAAAAACTTCCCACTCCGGCCTCAACACCGGAGTAGAAAGTTTCACCTTTCCCATAGTAAAGTTCTTCCCCGTATCCTTATACAACTGAGGTTTAGGAAGTAACGAGATACTGGTTTGTGCTATAGTTACAGCACAAACCAGTATCATACCAATAAAACTAGAAAATCTGCGTTTCATTATTTATTTGGTCTTAATAATATCTTTCAGCTTTATCGCTTGGAAAGTCATGTGGGCCACACTGCTTTCATATAAAATTCCTACTGTTTCCTTGTCAATCATAGTCAAGCAGCTGTATCCCCAACCCCAACCGGCATCCAGCAGCAATTGATTCTCGGGCAACCAAGTCACCCCACCATCCAGACTTGCTTTGATGGTAATGCTATGACGGTTCTTGGCATCATTCGGATTAGAGAACAAAAGGATGTCTTTACCCAATACATTCTCTTTAGCTTTAACACTAATCAAACTGGCCATACAAACCGGTTCCTGTAAGGCTGTACGTGAAGACTCATGTTCTTTCCATGTTTTACCTAAATCTGTAGTTGTAGAAACGGCACGACTGCCACCACGATTATCACGCATATTCAGCATCAGCACTCCCGGTTCCACTTCCGCTACCTGAGATTCAGTTGTATTAGTGCGTGCCAATGTACTGATATTCCAGGTTTTTCCATGATCCTTACTGTATATAATACCGGCATTAGGAATACGGTCATTGCCAATATACTGGCTGGCAAAGACCAATGTTCCATCTTCCATAGAGATACCTCTACCGGGACCTTGCAGCAAGAAATACCATGACGGATCTTTCACCTGTTCTGTTATATTCATAGGCTCCGACCAGGTCTTACCATCATCATCACTTTTCACCATCATTAATTGTGCTGTATGATTACGGTCCATGCCTGTTTGTGAATTCCACCACGCACGCCCATTTCCCATACCATGTGTCCAGGCAGCGACAATCCAGATAGTTCCTGTCTTCTTATCAACCAAAATGGCCGGATCGCCTACTCCATTCTGTGCTTTAGGCAACCCATCATATTCACCAAATGCCATCGGAATGCGCATTTTCTCCCAAGTCTGACCTCCGTCCGTACTTCTGCTCAGACCTATTTCCACATACTCCTGTAAATCCGCACTATTATTATAGCGTACATCATATACCCCCAACAAGGTTCCTTTATTTGAAGTGGCCAATCCGGGAATACGATAGGCAGCAGCCCCGTCGTCACCGGCATGACGCACGCCGATCCCCATATAATGGGTATCCGCCTTACGGGCTATCTTCAAAGGAGCAACCTGTCCGTCAATCTTAGCTTCCACCACTTCTGCCGACACTTTGGACAAGATAGAAGCAACAGGCTTCATTTGCAGGCTAATCCAAAAATAATTCACTCCCGGAAACAATTTTTGGTCAGCTTTCAATACAACCTCACGCTTCGGGGCCTTCACTTCCGACTTCAAAACGGAATAAGAAGTATTGGCAGCCAATGTTTTTCCCGGAGTATTATTAGATATATAATCTACCGGAGCAAAATAAGTCTTTCCCCTCCTCTCCACGCTTTCAGTTCCACCATAATACAGTTTCACAGATTCAATTTCATTCAAATTCACGTCTTTGCCGAAGTCCAACTTCACTTCATTCAGCATCTGACTTTGAGTAGCCTCTATACGCAAATGAAACAACTCATTATCCTGCCTTTCAATCAACACAGGAATCCGGGTTTCGCGGACAACAACCGTATCTGCCGCCGCACTCAACTTGAAGGGTGCTAATATAAAAACAACAATTAGCAGTAATAAGCTAGGGTTTCTCATAATATTTATAATTTTACGGGTGTAAAAATAAAAGTTTTTATTGAAATTAGAAAATAAAAAGACGGTTTCTTTATTAATTTCATAAAAAACACCGTCTTTTTATGCAATTAAAGATTCTTATCCGACAAAAATTTAATAACCAACCGTTTGTTTCAACAATGGATTATTAGTAAGAGCTCCTTGGTTGATAGGCCAAAGCAGACGGGCAGGCTCCGCCGGAGTATAGTCAAGCACGTACGAATCGCCAAAACGCCTCAAGTCATACCATCGTTTACCTTCCAGCATAAATTCAAACAAACGTTCCTGCAAGACAGCATCCGCCGGACGCTTATCGACTTCCTGATTGGGAAACCCCACTGTTGAAGCATCATACGCATCACCAAATGCACGCCGGCGCACCCGGTTTATCTCTGTAGCCGGATCCTCACCCAAAAGCACTTTCGCCTCAGCCAGCATCAATAGCAAATCCGAATATCTATAAATAGGATAATCATCACATCTCACCCGTGTACTCCCATTCATAACTCCCCAATACTTATGCGGATACACCCCTACCAATTCCAACTTGCCATTTTCCACCTTATTATATACATCTTTCAATGTAACGTCACGACGGGTGTCTCCCGGCAGAAACTTCTTGAAGTTTTCCAATTTCACCATCAGGCGCATGATACCGAAATTATTCTCGACCGACGTATTTATCAAAGTACCATCCGCATTATAGAATTTCCCTAAATAATCAGCCTGTGGAAACAAATCATTATTTCCATTCCACAGATTGTATTCAAACAATTCATTATGAATGGTAAAGATAATCTCTTTATTACCTTTATTATCATAAGCAAACACTCCCTGATAAGTATCCATCAAGTCCAGATTGCTACGGCTGATATTATTCTGTATGTCAACCAACGCATTCTTTGCTGTCCGGGCATCTCCTTCTCCCCCGTCACGATGGGCACTCCACAGATATACATCCGCTTTCAGCATCAATGTGGCAGCCTTTGACCACAGCGATTTTTTTTCCTTTATGGTATAATCGGATCCAAAATAACTTAATGAAGATTCTATATCTTTTTTTACCTGCTCAAAGATTTCGGCAGCCGGAGTCGCCGCCTTTGCCAGTTTACCCACTTCAAAACCCAGGCTAGGCTCTTCCGTAAACACGACATCTCCCCATGAACGATATAGCTGATACATATAGTAAGCACGCAATCCATACACCTGTCCCAAATAATAATTCCTGGCACTTTCAGTCAGCACATCCGTATGAAGAGTTCTGCTGATAAACAAGTTCATCTGGTTGATATTCTGATACAAATCACCAACCCCGCTGATTCCGGGATTCTCCGCATTCAATGTATTATAAGGAAAACGTTCCATCCCCTGGGTAGCTTCTCCACCGAAAGGAATTCCCCCAAAGACATCACTTCTTGCCTCACCCAACAAAAACATATTCCACGAATGGCTCCTGAAGCGACTATGCAGTCCAAAAACAAATGAATCAAACTGTTCCGGAGTTTTCCAGTAATTCAAGTCAGTGATATCGCTCACCGGGTCCATATCCAACGAAGTACATCCACCGGCCAACATAGCCGATGCGGCAAAAGCCAATATTATCTTTTTTATGTTCATACCTTTTCTTTTTTACACATTAAAATGACAATTGTAAACCAAACAGAACGGTTCTTGGTGTAGGATAGCGTCCATTGTCTATACCGCCACGACCATTTGCCTGAATATCCATAACCGGTTCCGGAGAAGTTCCATCATATCCGGTAATATAGAATAAATTCTGCCCCGTAACATACACGGACGCATCGGTCAAGAACACCTTATTTATAAGATTCTTCGGGAATTTATAACTCAAGGTTACCTCACGCAGACACAAATAATCCCCCTTTTCATAGAAAGTAGAGTTATTATTGTTCAGATTCGTTGTACCATTATTGGAACGGGTAATGTTCTTTTTCGCATTCTGGTCGGCCCAATAGAATTTAGGAATACTAGTTTCCGTATTGTTTTCAGACCACGAATTTCTGACATCCGTAATCAAATTGAACGACCCGTTATACTGCCCCAAGATTCTTGCTTTCAAATCATTGTAAATGGTATGACCCACCGCATAGTCAAAACGACCATACAAAGACCAGTTTTTATAGTTCAGCGTGGTAGAAAAACCACCGGTCCATTTCGGATAAATATTACCCACCACCTGACGGTCGTATGAATTTATAACATTATCCCCATTCTTGTCATCCCACAGTACATCTCCCGGCTCAATGGGTTTCCATCCCGGTTTACCCGCATATTCGGCAGCCTTATTCGGCCCATACAGGTTGGCAACCTCATCCACAAAATCACCGGCATGATTTCTCACATCATCCCAGTCACGCAAGATACGCACTTGTTTATAAGCAATGATATCACCCAAGCTTTTTCCTTCTTGAATGCCGCCTACCCAAACCAACGAGTTGGATTTTGGATCCCATACCTGCTCACCCCCCTGACGGTTGTTTACATTCCCGTTAAAAGGCAGCTTCTTCACCATATTTTTCACAAACGAAGTATTAGCGGTGACATCCCATGACCAGTCCTTCCTTGTCAGCAGATTCACCTTGGCTTCCAGTTCGAAACCACGGTTGCTGATAGTACCCAGATTCGTTTTGAACGAGGGAAATCCTGTATATTCCGGCAAATTCACATCAGTCAGCAAATCGGAAGTCGTGCGGTCATAGTAGTCCATAATCATATGAATACGATTATTGAAAAAGCCCAAGTCAAGCCCCAGTTCAAACGTATGGCTCTTTTCCCAACGCAATTTACTATTGACCACCCCTGTATTCAAATAACCCAGGTTACCATTATAAGCACCTACCGAACCATATTTACCATATACATCAAAATTACCGATACCGTTTACATTACCGTTCAACCCATAACTGATACGCGGTTTAATCAAGGATACTACTTCCGCAAACTTTGAATCTTTAAAGAAAGCTTCCTCATGCACATTCCAACCGGCAGATATACCCGGAAAAAATCCCCAACGATTGTCGGACAATTTGGAAATACCGTCATAACGGGCTACCAAGGACACCATATAACGATAATTATAATCATAGTTAACACGGGCGAAACCGGAAAGAATGCGATATCCGGTTTTGACAGAAGTAGTATAAGTACGGTTAGTGCCCGCATTTAAAGTAGGTATATCATCTGTAGGAGCGCCGGAAACACGCGCTTCCAGGTTCTGATACTGATAATCAAAATACTCACCACCTGCCATGGCATTGATATTATGTCCGCTAAAACCTTTTTTATATTCCAGAGTCAATGCATGCTGTTGTTGAAAAACTTTTGTATTTGTTTGAGAAGCATTACGATTGGTATTGGGAGCTTGTCCTATCTGTTGATATTTCTTTTCAAACAGTTCAAACTGACTGTCTGTATAATACATAGAACTGTTTCCATTCAGGAACAATTGCTGCGGAAGGATTTCCAAAGCAAAGCCGATATTAAACGAAGTCTTACGGTTCGTTGTAGAACGAGTCAGTTTATCTTTCCAATAATAAGGATTACCATCCTGATTACTCCATCCGGCAGCAGGACTTCCATCCTCATTCCACGGATTCCAAGTGGGAAACATACTCATGGTACGATAGAACAACTCATACTCTCCCATTTCTCCGTTCCAAGGGCTTTTCAAGTCGTAAGTCCATAAATCGGGCATCTTGGACCATGAAAAACTACCGCCGGCATTCACTGTCAAAACGGGCAACAACTTGTATGAACCGTTGATAGTCCCGTTCACACGCTGATAATTGGTAGAAATTATCTGACCGTCTTCCGAATAATACCCTAAAGATGAGGAAAATGTTCCTTTGTCATTACCTCCCGACAAATTCAGATAATGATCTTGTGTAAACGCGGCATTGCGGAAAGTCAGATCATGCAGCTCACCGGCATGGTTTCTAAAAATCAAAGTTTTATCAGGGTCCACAGGATCCGCCATAGACCGCCATCCTTCATTCAGCAAATGTTTGTTTGCATCTGTCATAAAGGCCAGATCCACTCCGGAGTTAACCCCAAAACCTTTCTGGTTCTCCATACTTGTACCGCCATTGGTACGCTGCCAACCTAAACGTTGATAATACAAATAGTCACCGGCATCCAAATACTTATACCCTTCACGTGCAAAGTTCACACCCCCTTTGAACTTATAAGTAATTTGTGTCCTGCCTTCCACCCCCTTCTTGGTTGTCACCAGAATTACGCCGTTATTGGCACGGGCACCATAAATAGCTGTGGAAGCCGCATCTTTCAGTACCTGTATGGATTCAATATCTGAAGGATTGATATCATCCATAGAACGCACAAGGCCATCCACCACGACCAACGGCCCTTCCAGATTCTTGTTTATGGAAGCACCACCACGCAAAACGATATTGGGCGAACTACCCGGTTTACCCGAAGTATTTGTCACACGCAATCCGCTGACAGTTCCCTGCAAGGATTGGGCCGCATTACTCATAGCTGCATTTTGTAATACTTTATCATCCAACTTTGAAATAGAGTTCGTCATCAACGAACGTTTCTGACTCATTCCATAACCGGTCACCACGACCTCATCCAGCATTTCTGCATCTTCTTTTAAAATAACCTTGTAGGTGTTTGGCACTCCCACTACAATTTGTTGTGTTTTGTAACCTATATAACTCACATCCAGTTTTGCCCCCACAGGCACTTGGATAGTAAAGTTACCGTCTACATCAGTTATTGTACCATTTGTTGTCCCCACCTCCAGGACACTTGCTCCGATAACAGGTTCACCGGTGGCATCTACCACTACCCCTGTTATCGTTTTTGTTTGCGCCATCATGTTTATTGCAAAACAGAGGCATACGATAAAAAAGAGAGCTTTCTTCATGAATCTCAGATTTGGTTGATAAATTAATGTTTAAATAAAAAAGTTTAATTAAGTGTTAGTTTTAAAACCCCTCAAAAAGAAAATAATTTTAAAATCAACAGCGAATATATACACGTATATTTAGTATATACAAGAAACAAAAGGAACTATATTCTTTATTAGTCTTTGTTTTTTAGAATAAACTAAATATTAAGGCATATTTTAAAAAGTTACATAAGGGAATAACTCAAAAAAGGAAAAAAGGTTCATACGGAGAAGATATAACAAGAAAAAACCTCCTTGCAATTCCTTGCAAAGAGGTTACTGAATTGTACACCCGATGAGAATCGAACTCATATCGTCGGAACCGGAATCCGGTATTCTATCCATTGAACTACGGGTGCGTCTGAAACTTGGACGTGCAAAAGTACAAAATATATTGTCTTTATCCTAATAATTTGGGATATTTATCTATCAAAATAATATTTTGCTCATTAATTTAAGTATAAAACAATCAATTTGATTATATTTTCGGCTAAACATATAACAATATCACAAATAATTTCTATATTTGCAAGCAATTAAAACAACTAGATCTATTTTACAATGAGTTACCTAATTAAACCAGCTAACTATAAAGCCTTGCTTGATTTAAAACAAACAGAGTTAGGCATTAAGCAAATAAAAGAGTTCTTTCAACAGAACCTGTCGTCAGAATTACGTCTGCGCCGTGTCACCGCCCCGCTATTTGTATTGAAGGGAATGGGTATCAATGATGACTTGAGCGGAACCGAACGGGCGGTATCTTTCCCTATTAAAGACTTGGGAGACGCACAGGCCGAAGTTGTCCATTCACTGGCAAAATGGAAAAGGCTGACTTTGGCCGATTACAATATAGAGCCGGGTTATGGCATCTATACAGACATGAACGCCATCCGGGCTGACGAGGAATTAGGTAATCTCCACTCGCTATATGTAGACCAGTGGGACTGGGAGCGTGTAATTACCAAAGAACAACGCACGGTTGATTTCCTGAAACAAATAGTAACCCGTATTTATGCAGCCATGCGCCGCACAGAATATATGGTATGTGAAATGTACCCGCAGATCAAACCCTTCCTGCCACATGACATTCATTTCATCCACTCGGAAGAGCTTTGCCAGATGTATCCCGACAGGAGTCCGAAAGAACGTGAACATGCCATCTCACAAAAATACGGTGCGGTATTTATTATAGGTATAGGCTGCAAACTGAGTGACGGTAAAGAACATGACTTGCGCGCACCTGACTATGACGACTATACCACAATCAACCCGGAAACCGGACTTCCCGGTCTGAATGGCGACCTGTTAGTTTGGGACAAAGTACTGGACCGTTCCGTCGAACTTTCCTCTATGGGTATCCGTGTAGACAAAGAAGCGCTGCTCCGCCAACTGACACTCAGCGGACAGGAAAAACGTAAAGAACTGTATTTCCACAAACGCCTGCTAAATGAAACTCTTCCTTTGTGTATCGGCGGTGGTATAGGACAGTCACGACTCTGTATGCTTTATTTACAGAAAGCCCACATAGGTGAAATCCAAGCCAGTATATGGCCCGAAGATATGAGAAAAGAATGCGCCCAACTGGGTATGCAACTTATTTGATTATAATCTATCAGCAATGAAAGAAGAGGATGATTATAAAAAGTCATCCTCTTTTTATTTGTCATTTTTACAAATTACCCCTATCTTTAACGCACATTTTATAATAAAAGAAATGCCATGAACGTACAAATAGAAGAAAGCTGGAAACAACATCTGGCACCCGAATTTGAAAAAGATTACTTTATCAGACTCACTGAGTTTGTAAGAAGCGAATACCAGACTGCCACTATTTACCCACCGGGCAGATTTATATTCAACGCCTTCAATCTGTGCCCGTTTGACAAAGTGAAAGTCGTCATTATCGGCCAAGATCCCTACCATGGTCCCGGCCAGGCGCACGGACTCTGCTTCTCTGTTAATGACGGAGTACCTTTTCCTCCTTCCCTACAAAATATTTTCAAAGAAATACAAAGCGATTTGGGTGCTCCCATCCCTACTTCAGGCAACCTGACCCGCTGGGCGAATCAAGGAGTTTTATTACTCAATGCCACACTGACGGTCCGTGCCCACCAGGCAGGCTCTCATCAACGACGGGGCTGGGAGGAATTTACAGATGCCGCCATCCGTGTACTGGCAGAACAACGTGAAAATATTGTATTCATCTTATGGGGATCTTATGCACAGAAAAAAGGCGCCTTCATAGACCGCAACAAGCACCTGGTACTGGCTTCCGCACATCCGTCCCCCCTGTCAGCCTATAACGGTTTCTTTGGCAACAAGCACTTCAGCCGTACCAACGAATATTTGCAAGCGCACGGGCAAACACCGATTGAGTGGTAGACATAAATAAAAAAATGAGAAATGGTTTCTGATAACAACACGCAACCATTTCTCATTTTTTATTCCCAACTTCTTCCTAGTACCAATTCACCGCACTACCCGTATTGCTTCGCTGATCCCATTTCAAAGCATCGGTCAGCATACTGGAGTTAGCACGAATACTGAAGTTATAGGAAGTAAAGGGACCGAATACCAAGCCACAGCTCATATTGAAACAGTGCAGGTCACGGCTGATATTGACCGTTGTCATTGACATCTCTTTCGTATTAAAATCATACCCCGAAGAATAATTCACATTCCAGCGGCTACCCAACTTCACATTACCGGAAACATTCAATGAATGAGTCACCGAATAAGGATATCTCATCGTCTTGATATTAATCTGCTTGCTTCTGTCCTCACGAATACTATAACTATAACTCAAGCTCAATGACCATGGCATCTTGAAAGCCATATAGCCATCCGGATCTATAGCCGCCTTCTCTGTTTTTCTCAAACCGGAGTTATCTTCTTCCTCCGTGTTTTCATTGCCATCATCACTGTACTCATCCAGATTTTCATTCTTCTTGTCTTTATCCCCCTTACTGTCCTTTTCATCTTTCGGCCCAAACCACTTTTTCCACGAATCATTATTCAATGTATACGAGAAAGAACCGCTATACCCCTGAAAACGACCAAAACGTCCGTATGACCATTCTGTACGGTTGCCTTCCACTACCTTGCCGTCTTTATCAAACTCATAAGCATACGTAGCAAACTGGGCGTTCATATTAAAAGTATAACTCTTGGTCAGTTTCAAGCGCAGATTCATACTCAAATTTCCCCAAGGTTTCTCTTTAGCCGCCGCATTATAGGAAATACTGGCTCCCAACTGGTCAATCAAGCTGATTTTCTTCACTCCGGTAGTATCCGCATCGGATTTCACTTTCATTTCCACATTATTATCTATAGAGAAAGTGAAATTCTCGGATTTACCACTGGGCGAGAAAGAGTAAGGCAAACCTTCATATGGATTATAAGTCTGAGTACGTACTTCTCCATCCGTATCAGTATAAGTATACGTTCCCACATATCCATACCTAGACGTACTGAAGTCCGGTGCATAACTCATGCTCACCGAAGGAGTAAAGACGTGACGGATCATTTCAATCTTGTCGCCAAACAATTTCTTCCACGGTTTGTAGAAACCATACATCTTGGTATTCACCTGCAAGCTCAAATCATAGTTATACACACGGTTGAAACCGTTGATTGTATCTCTCCGCACATTATTAGGGGCCGACGGATCATAACTCTGCTCCACCTTGCGCATATACCAGCGCTCGGTATAGTTGAAAGAAGGCACAACGTTGATATATTTAAACAAAGTGAATGTAGCGCTGATAGGAATCTTATGCTGCATACCATTAGTCCATTTATTCAAGCCCTGCTTCAGAATCAGATTATCCTTGGTATTAATCGAGTTCGTCATCTGGCCGGTATATTGGAGTGAGATTTTCTCATACCAACGTTCATCACCTACCGCTTTCTTACGCTTGAACGGATAAATACGGTTCAATGAAATATTCAAATCCGGCAACGTCACACTGATAGAAGAGTCACGCGTATTCTGAGAGATATTGAATGTACTGGACAGATTCAATCCTATTTCGGGGAAATTGCGCGAATAACTCACACTAGACGTCTTGGTGTTATTTGAATACTGCTGCGGGTTGTACAAACTACTCAGGTTACGCTGGTCATAACTACTGGTCGCAAAGTTCACATTCGCCGAAAAAGAGCTGTTAGGGTTAGCCTTGGCATCCTGTCTGTGACTCCATGCAATTCTGAAATCTTTTGTAACCATATAGTCCGGCATATTCTTCTCACCGGTTTTCGTTACCAGATAACTGGCATTGAAATTACCGCTATATTTATATCTCTTGTTATAATTAGACTGCACGGACAGTCCCCATGAACCTTTCGTAAAGATCTCACCCAACACTTTCAAATCCATACGGTCACTGATGGCGAAATAATATCCCCCATCACGCAAATAAAAACCACGATTCATTTCATCACCGTATGTAGGCATAATGAATCCTGACGAATAACTGCTGTTAAACGGAAAAAATCCGAAAGGAATAGCGATAGGCAACGGCACATCCTCCACCACCAGCTGGGCAGGACCGAAAACCACATTTTTCTTAGGACGCACTTTCGCCATGGAAAGTTTCAGATAGAAGTGAGGATGTTCGTGATTATCACACGTAGTATATCGTCCGTGACGCAAATAAAGTTCATCATTAGCACCTTTCTTCGACTCCTCACTGGTAACGTATCCTTCCCCCTGCTGAGTAACGATATTATTAATGAACCCCTTCTTCGACTTGAAGTTATAACGCATGATTTTTGACTCATACGGAGTCTCGCCATCCTTAAAGACAGGAGTACCTTTTTCCACGCCAGCCGAGTCGGGAACACCACGGGCATACACCGTACTGCTATCCATGTTCATTGTAATCACGGCAGAGGTCAACTCTATTTTCTCATAGTTCACCTTACCGTCACCATACAGATGGGCATATCCGCCCTCAGTGAATACGATAGAGTCATTTGCTTCATAAATAACAGGCGCATCCAACGGCTGTTTCTTTTTAGGTGCAACCGTATCGATAGACAACGTATCTACCAAAGCACTATCTACTTTCAGGGAATCATTACCGGATGCAGAATTCCGCTTTCTGCGTTGAGCACCTGTACTTAAAGAAAGTGACAGGCATGCAAATAGTAGTAGGAATGTTATAAATCTATGTCGTTTTAGTGGCGTCATTCACAAATCATTTACGCTTTTGAGGGGCAAAATTAAGCATTATCCGCCAATAATGAACTATTTAGCGGATATTTAATTTATTTTTAAGGCTTACAAGAAACATTCGCACCAATGGTTAAAACGGATTATCCCATCTTCCCCATAACGTGAAATACTCTTTAACGCCTTCTCCACGCTCTTTTCCCTGTCCAGATGCGTCTTTGAGAAAAACTTGTCGGCAAAGCAAATAACCTGTTCTTCCAGCGAAACCGGAACCATATTCCGATGAGGAACAGGCAACTGCTGGTCAATAATACTTTGCAAAGACATACCCGCTCCCGTATGTCTCTCACAGACCAATGCATGACGCGGAAATCCTTCTTTCCGCATCAGATCAGCCCCCAAATATCCATGACAAATATAAGGATAAGATCCGAAACAACAAATGCCCTCAGCATCCGTCATAAAAATACCAATATCGTGCAGCATCGCCGCCTCTTCCAGAAACTGCTTGTCCAGATTCAATTCCGGATGCTTTCCGGCAATCCATAACGCCTTATCGGCCACCGAACGGCTATGCGCCAGCAGGATATGTTTCAGTTCATTATCTTCAGGATAATATTTATTAATGATAGCAAGTGCGTCCATTCTCAATTAAATTCTTATTTTTGTGCAATATTACAAAATAATCGCCACATATCATGAAAACAAAATACATTTTCCTATACTGCCTCTTGTTTATCTGCAACGCCGTGACCGCGCAAAAGGTTATCACCGGAGCCGAACAGATGGGCCGTCTCTTACCTATATTAAAAGGGAAGCGTGTGGCATTGGTTGTAAACCAAACCTCCAAAGTAGGAGAAACCCATCTGTTGGACACCCTGCTTGCAGCGCATATACAAATAAAAAAGGTATTCGCTCCCGAACACGGCTTCCGGGGTGATGCCGATGCCGGAGAAACCATCAGGAACGGAAAAGATACCCGCACGGGAATACCCATCCTGTCCCTTTACGGTAAAAATAAGAAACCTACAGCCACACAGCTACAGGACATAGACCTGATTGTGTTCGACATTCAGGATGTAGGCGCCCGTTTCTATACCTATATCAGCACCATGCAGTATGTAATGGAAGCTTGTGCCGAGAACCGGAAACAACTGGTCATCACAGACCGGCCCAATCCTTGTGATTACGTGGACGGCCCTGTGCGACAGAAAAACCAGAAAAGTTTTGTGGGTATGCACGCCATCCCCATTTTACACGGTTGCACTGTAGGCGAGCTGGCTCAAATGATCAATGGCGAAGGCTGGCTGCCCAACGGCAAAAAATGCGCGTTGACCGTCATCCCCGTGGAAGGCTGGAAACACGGACAACCCTATTCGCTTCCGGTAAAACCCTCTCCCAACCTGCCCAACGACCAGGCAATTGCCTTATATCCTTCACTCTGCCCGTTTGAAGGTACAGCCATCAGTGTGGGCAGAGGTACTCTTTATCCTTTTCAAGTAATCGGTTCACCGGATATCCGCATCTCCTCCTTTTCTTTCAGACCGGAAGCCTTGGAAGGCTTTGACAAGAATCCGATGTATAAAAACCAATACTGCTATGGCAATAATCTCCGCCATATCACCGCCCCGAAAGGATTCTCTTTAAAATACATCATCACCTATTATCAAGCTTATCAAGACCTTGGGAAAGCGGACAAGTTCTTTACCCGCCCGCAATGGTTCGACCTGCTGATAGGGAACCGTACCGTAAGGGAACAAATCATGAAAGGAGCCAGTGAAGAAGAAATCCGTGCAGGATGGCAGAATGAACTGGAAGCCTACAAAAAGATGAGAGAGAAATACCTGCTTTATGAATAATATTTCCTTCCAAGCTGACAGATTTCGTCAAAAAAGGAGACAACAACCCAATCTATTCAGGACACGCAGCACCATTCCTCTGCATCCACCAAGCCCCAACCACAAACGGCTTTCCAACCGCCAACACATGGAATCCGTTTCAATCTTCTTTCCGGAAGGCCTGCATACCTTTCTCACCACCCCGATGATATCCGTGTCCTCACATTCCTCATAAAAACGGCAGACGCCATCCCCCTGCATCAGATAACGACTGCCTCTTTTTTGAATAATCCGATGCAATACATACCGGTCTGTCTGCCGGAACAGAATGACATCAAAAAGTTTCAACTCCTCCTTATCATACGGCCCCACCACCACTTCATCCTTCCCATTTCTCAGTAAAGGCATCATGGAATTGCCTTTCACCCGGAACTTCACACTCCTGCCACTTTTGATTTCCGACTCCACCCACGCAAAGAAACATTCATTCGCTATCCGCTTCATACCCATCTCCATATAAAGTACGACATACTAATTTCACCGCCTCCGCATCGGGCAAACACTCCAGATGATAAACAGGAATGGATGAAACCATCTTTTCCAACAGACTACAAACCCCACTGTATAATTCCTCCTCGTATGCAAATGCAGGAGGAGCAGACGGATGCAAAGCTGCATAAGCCTGCAAAGTGTTCAATCTCCGTATCTTGTTATACGGTGCTTGTGACAAACGTACACATCCGGCCAACGGATAACGCTCCGCCTTATAACAAGGAGTCTTCCCACTCCACGGGCTGCCATATACCCACACGCCCCCCTCTTCATAACGCACAATGGGACTGTCATCATTCAGCAACTTACTTCCTGCTATATTTTCCCTCCACAAACGGGTATGGGTACTTTTTCCGGTTCCGCTTTCACCTAAAAAAAGAACCGCTTTCCCCTTATAAACAATACAACTGCCATGCAAGGCAACCGTATCTTTCCGTACCGTCATCAGACCATACCCCATCCATAAGGCAAACCTTAAAAGACGGGGAGAATAATTACCATATAAACAGATACCTCTCCCGGTTCCACCCATCGTCCGGAGATAAAGCGACGGTTCTCCCTGCGGAGCCAGTTCCAACAAAAAGCTATCCCCACCCACACCGAAAGTACCGGTTACATCTTCATATCCGAACCCATAGGACTTTCTCGTAAAAGCCGGAAAATCCCAACCGTTTCCCTCCCAAACAGTAAAATCCGGCAACCAAGCACCCCCGTATACATCTTTTGCCGAAACCAGATCCGGTTGCCAAACAAAAGGCTTGAAACCGCTGATACCATCCACCGCCTCCATCAACCTTTCGTCCGGCAATGCGAAGCAGTGGCCACCTATTTTATAAATTCGATCCATTGTCTTTTCCATTTAATCTGATTACACGATGACAATATGCCAACGAGCTTTCCCGATGAGCTATCGTAAGAACAGTCAGCCCCCTACACTCCTTCATCAGACCGAGAAGCATTTCATTGACAGCCCGTTCAGTCTCATTATCCAATGCAGAAGTAGCCTCATCCAGTAGAAGCACCTCCGCTTTCTTATACAAAGCACGGGCTATGCCTACCCGTTGTTTCTGACCTCCCGAAAGCCTTCCTCCCCCTTCACCCAAAGGAGTATCCATTCCTTGCGGCAATTCATCCATCCAAGCATCCAATCTCACCAGCCTCACTATCTCCGCTACCCGTTCCTTATCTATAGACCGACATCCCAAAGCAATGTTTTCCGCCAAGGTCCCATCCAGCACAAACACTTCCTGTTGCACATATCCCACCTTGCGATGCCATTCCTGCCTCGGCACATCGGCAAGCGGCCTGCCATCTATCCGAATAGCGCCTTTATCCGGAGTGATAAATCCCAAAAGCAGATTAAACAAGGTAGATTTACCCACGCCACTCTCACCACAGATACCTACATATTCCCCCTTACGAATAGTACAACAAAAGTCCTTTAGAACCTCTTTACTTTCAGGATAAGCATAGGTGAGGTGTTCTATCCGTATCTCTTTTTGAAAAGAAAACGCTTCCTGCCCCCATGATGGAGAAACTGCTTCCATCCCCTTATCCCCCAACCCTTCCTCTATAATCCGCAGAGAATAGACCGCATTCTGTACTTGTGTCCAACCACCTAAGATGCCGCGCAAAGCGGGTAACAGCCGGAAAGCCGCCACAGCAAAGACACCTACCAGCGCTTTGATATCCCCTGTTCCGAAAACGGTAGCAAGGTCAGCCCCGATATGACCGCCATTTCGGAAAGGCAAAGAGGAAGATGCTGTATCGTTTCCAGTTTCAAACGGCTCTCACTGATTTTCCTTACCCTCTGGGCGAATGCCTGCTGAAGAAAAGGAAACGCCGCATTCAGTTCCAATTCGGCATACCCTTTCATCGTTTCCGTGACCAGCCGGGATTGCTCACGACGAGCCTGCTGCTCCTGCTCACCATAACGGCGCATCGGTTTCCTGATCCCCCATCCGTAAATCAGCATGAAAGGCAGAAAGGCAATATACAACATCAGTACCGTCAACGGAGCATAAACCAACAAAGCTGCCGTCACCCAAAAAACAAGCAGCAGTTCTCCTGTCATGCGAAGCAAGGGGGAAAGAAGGTTTAAAGAAAAAGCATAACAGATATAGTTCACCTCATATCCCAGCCGGATACTCCCCCTGCTGCGTATAAACAATAATCCCCGTTGATAGTAAGAAGTAAAGAGAGAAAAGCTGAGCCGACGGTAAAGAGACATCAGAAAATGGTTTTGAAAACGTGAAAGCCCCGCTGCCAAAGCGTTTTTCACCAAAATAAAGACTATTGCCACCAGACAAAATAACAGGGCGGCATCTTTATCCCTCCCGTCATCCAACAGAAAAAACAAGACAGGCAACAGGGCAGCGAGTCCGGCAAAGTCAAGTAATGCACAAAGAAATACGGCACAAACCACCCTTATCCCCATTTTCCTTTCATCAGGCAACAACAAACGGCAGATTCTTTTCAACATAAACCGCTTATTTTCGTTCCGTCTGGAAGATGGTATGGGGAGAGCGCAGATGCAACAGAATAGAATTTCCAACCCATTTGCACAGTGAAATGCGCAACACGCTGTTGCACGCACGATGAGTATGCAGCATACGTTTGGTTTTATAAACCAGAATGCCCCATTTATTCTTCGCCGGAACTGACATCGTATAGGGTGGCCGGATGATTTCCCGCAAGATTTCCTCCGCCAATCCTTCTCCTCCATATACAGGAACGGAAGTTCCTAAATAATCATTACAGAGGCGGGTCATTGCCAGCATCATATTTCTAAAACGAATATCCGTCACTTCCTCAGGAATATGCAGGCCGTATCTATTCAGCAGGCAAGCCCAGTCGCAAAGATGATGAAGTGCCAGGCCGCGTGCATAATGCTGGGCGGCATGAAAAGCGAGAAATACGGTATTAAAGGTGGAAGATGGGATTAAAATGGAGCATTTTCCGTCCAATTCCGCCGATACGGGTTGTAGCAGTTTTTGAAGGAGCTTATCCATCTTCACTGCTATACGGTATGTTTCCGAATTAATGAAGGTTTTATGATTCTCTATCGGAATACCTTTATAGTAAAACATACTATGCTTTTCGGAGTGTTCAAAGTCTACCTCTATTCCTTTTTCTTCCATTAACCGGTCTGCCAGCCGGTTGGCCTCGGCATCACTTTTCCGGGAATGGTCTGCCGAATAAGTGAAGATGTCTATATCTCCCCCTTCCCTGTGCGAAGGAATAGGATAATAGGTGGAGAGACCCACTCCTTTCAACTGGACCGTGGTAATGCCATGCGTTTTATAAAAAGCTGAAAGTTCGGCTATGGTATGGCAGTACCGCAGGTAGCGTTTTTCATAGTTCTCTACCGCCATCGCCCAGTTTAACTTCAAAGCCTTCGGGGGCTGCAAACAGGCCGGCAGGGTTTGTATTCCGTCCCATGCCAAAGCCATCACTCCCTGTTCCACTGCCAGCTTATAGCAACTCTGCCAAGATAACAATGACACATCGGCAAAAAGGGCAGAATTGACCGGAATGGTGTTCAAGGCTGAACACAGCAGAGCAAACAGCATTTTTTCTGATTGGTTCAATTCCATCGGTTCAGTCTATTATAACATTACATTTTTTCAATGAGCTAACCCAAGCCATTGCATCTTGCCGGGCTTGCTGCACCGGTATATGATAGGTTTTAGCCAAGAGACAACCTACCTCGTCTACAGAAAATTCCTTTCCGCAAAACTTGTTCCATAGAAAACGTGCGGAAGAGTTCAGCGAGATAATTCGGGTGAAATCCACATCCGGTGTACCTTGATTGATTATAATGGTTTCTCCGGCTATATGGCGGAGTTTAAAGTTAGAGTTGAGTTTCATAAGCAAAATATAAAGTAAAAAGACGGCTGTCCTATCGATAAAACAGAAGGACAGCCGAATTCTTATTATTCAACGTATTTATTATAGTCAGTACCATTCACCAAAGTTTTGTCACCAACTTTTATAGTCATTTCATTAGTCACATCTACTATCCCTACAAATGGACTAACGGGAGTATAAGTTCCTGATTTCTTTTGTTGACTGGCAACAGCACTGAAATTCAAAGCCGCCTGTTCCTGCGAAGTCAGCAAACCAGCAGAACAATTATTGAAAATAATCACTCTATCATGGGTTGTATCATTTGCCACATCTCCAATAAACTTAGAGACATATCCCAAATTGCTTGTACAATCTCCGTTCAACGCCAACGTGATATTACTGGTATGACAATCTGTAAAGGTTACACTATCATACAAAGAACCTATCAAACCACCATAAGAAAATGATGCCGCAATGTTCGCCGTTTCTACCTTACAACCGGTCAACGTAGCTGTTGCATCTGTTGTGCCCTTGCTTTTTTCAATGTACCCAATCAAACCGCCTACACGGTAAGAACCGGTTCCTCTAGTCAGAATCTTCACATTCTTAGCCATACAATTGGTATAAGTTGTGCCAGTTCCTTTGGAGTAGCCCACTAATGAACCCACCCATTTGGGAGATTTTTCAGCAGAAGGCTCAATCGTTACCCCGTCAAGGGCTATATCCTTAATTATAGCATTTCCATATACAGCAGCAAACAATCCGATACAAGCTTCGGGAGTAAAAGTGGTTGCTTGTTGATTTAACAAATACTCGCTCATGTTCAGGTTAGAAATCGTATGTTTTCCACCATCAAATGTTTTGCCGTTTATAACCATTCCCAACCAAGGTTTGTGATTCAAATTAATGTCCACACACAGTTTTGCATCAGCATCTACTGTTGCGGAAAGAGAAGCAGCCGTTGCCGAAGTCGGCACTTGTTTAGACTGGAACCAAGCCAGTTCGGCCGCACTTTTAATTTGATAAACATTACTCTCCTTCTGAGGTTGGGTCTTGGTTGTTCCATCCCATGTATCCTTAATCAAGATAAAACGATTGTAATCTGTTCCTTTTACTAAAGTCGTACTATTAACCGTAATAGTTCCCCCATCCACTTGAGCAGGAATGAAAGGACTCGTAGCATCAGCCAAAGAATAATGTTTCGCCGCTGAAACAGCAGCATTTATCACCTCTTGTGAAGCATCTTTTGCGTAAGTATAATCTGCAATATCACCATAACCAAAGGACTTCAAGTTTTCTTCGGTGAAAGAAACATCCACACTGCAATCACTATCTATAGTAACCGTACCCACCAGGTTAATATCTCCAATAAACTTGGACATATAACCACTCCAAACTTTAGGACCATAAAAATCACTGGAAAATGCTCCGTATTTTGCACTGGAATTTTCATTGACAGACAACTTGATATTATCCACATCACAGTTATTGAACGTTCTATCCGCACTTCCTTGCACTGTTCCTACCAGACCTCCGATAGAGAAACTACCTTTTATTGTAACGTTACTTGCTGAACAGCCTTTCAATGTCACTGCTTTATCAGTACCACTCATCTTGCCAATAAATCCAATCAAACCGCCTATACGGTAAGCATCCGCACTGTTACTCTCAATCTTCACATTTTTAGCATGACAGTTTTCATACGAAGTTGTACCGTAAGAGTATCCCACCAAAGCACCACTCCATTTTGCATCGGCACCATTACCGGTTACTTCAAAGCCGTCTATCGTGATATTTTTAATCTGAGAACCCGGTTTAGTTGCCGCAACCAGCCCTACACAGGCATTGGGAGTATATTTACTCTGCTCCGAAAGTACAAAATTATCCACCCGTATATTAGAGATGGTATGATTTGCGCCATCAAAAACAGCATTTTCACCCAATACCATGCCAATCCACGGCTGTTGCTTCATATCAATATCAGCACATAGTGTAACATTTCCCGTCATTGTAGCAGGCAGATCTTTTCCGGTTGTTGTTTTAGGAATTTCTTTCGACTGATAGTAAGCCAGTTGTGCAGCCGTATAAATTTTACCATCCGTGGGTGTTGCTTCCGCTACAGAAACGCCATCCCATTCTGATTTAAAATTAAACTTATCGGTATTACTGTCGCCCACTTTCTCAACAACTCCAGATCCATAGGAAGTTACTGTAGTTTCACTGGAATTTCCATCAGCCAATGATATATTTTTCACTGTACCATATACTTCTACATTACCGCCGGCTATGACAAGTTCTTTCACTGTCACCCCTTCTTTTATGATAAGAGTATGATCTGCTGTTTTGGCAGTCACTTTTGCATAAGTGGCTTTACCGTCAACTGCATCCAGAGTAACAGTAGAAGCAGGTAACTCAATCTTAAAAGAAGGTTCCGAAGATACACTACCTGCTTCTACAGCGGGAATAGCCACTCTTACAGTTTTGGCAACAGAAGATCCTTCTCCTTCAGAAGATTCCTTTATGGCAATTTCACTGGAAACACTGATTTTATCAAAAGAAATGCTGACAGCCTCATTTTCCGAATTACTCTTTTTAGGCAATGCTATTTCCGGTGAATTTTCACTGTCCGGAACGTCTGCTATCACTATCGCATTGGAATTTTTCAATGCTTCGGTGGCTTTCGCTACGCTTTCTACTTCCGTAGGAACCTCGCCTATTACTTTATCGATAGCGACTGTAGCATAAAGTCTTACCCCACGTTCAGCCATGACTCCTTTACCGTCATCCCCTCTGAATGTCTTGATGCTGAGTGTATTCTTATTATCTCCTGCTACTGAAATATTCAGTTCCGGATATGTATTGACAGGGATAGGGAAGTAGAATTCCAAGTCCTGAAGAGCATCGGAAGTTGTAAAATTAATGGTAACCACTTTATTATCTGTTCCACTCACCTCTGTCACATTACTATTCGTTAAAGTTTTTAAAGTGGGTATTCCTTCGGCAGTGAAAGTAATTTCTACATTACCCGCAATATCCGGAGCACCTGTTCCTTGAGATGTCAAGATAGCCCGTGTATATCCGGCAGGGATGTTTTTCACCATAATATAGATTAAAGCCCCTGCATTCTTGAATGAAACTTGATTTTGTGCATCTTTACTTATCAGGCACGCCATAGGTGCCCCGTTGTTATCTTTCGGATTTTCAGATTTATACGTATAAGAAACAGGCATATCATAACTTATCTTTGTCCCATCATATGTTACATCTTCGGAATAAGGATAGTAAGCTACCTTCTTCTCTCCTTCACAGGAACCCGAAAACTCCGCACTCTGTGTACCCGCCTCACTAGAAAGGGTATATTCATTATTCGCATATGAAACAGAATTGTTCGATTGGGAAAATATACCGATTTTATCTCCGGCACTCCACTTTACAGATACCCCATCCATATAAGTTCGTGATTCGACGGATGGTATCGTAGCAACCAATATGTCATTGCCTGTTCTTCCATATCCTTCCTCAAATGTTTCATTTGAGCAGCCACTCATTGCAAAAATAAAAGCGGCAAAGGATAGATACATTATATTTCTCATGATGATAAAATTTTATTAATTCAAAGGCCTGTCTACATAATCAGGAGCACTTACTGCAAATCCTTTTTCCACTTCTACTTCGATAACCTCCACTTTAGGAGCCTCATACATTTCCATATTGTTTGTTTCCATAATTTCCGTACAATAAATTTAGATTTTAATTTTTCAATGATTCTGTTCAGACATTATACGCCCCAATTATACCATAGAATATTTTTTATAGAAAGATGCTATAATTGCCGTCTGTGGGCAGAAGACTCCTGGCGGTCCGGTGACATATACTGTGTCTCCGCAACCTCGACTTGACAGATAACGGGAAATAAGGATTCGCATTCCCGCTTGCAGTGTTGTTTTCATACGTCTGTAAATGTTAGATCAGTCTATCTTGTCAAAAGACTTTGCCTAACTCCCCCTCCTCTGTTCGGCGGTTAACAATAAAAAAGCGTGAGGGCTGTATCTTGTTTATCCTATCGTCGGGCCTTCGCATTGCCTTGTACCTAGATAAACAACAGCCACCCACGCCATTAGGTATATAAATGCCACAGTAATGGCAGGTATATAACACAGACGTGAGCGTTGTTGTTATCATCTTCAGGTACAGTTCAAAGTTGCGAAGTTTGACGATAGAAGATAATTTCAATAACGCTTCTTAAAATATGTAACTTTCTACTACGCCATAGTATAATAGTCGGTACAAATATAATAATTTCTTAAATAGGAAAAACGTTTCTTAGCGATTATTTTTAATAATTGCTACAACAAGCATTAAAAACACTTCTGTATTTCACAATAAATCGACTCAACATAACACCAATATTAATAGAAAGTTATAAGCAATTATGCCCTCATGCTCTCACTAAGAAGTTAACATATTGATAATGAATACTGAATGAATGATGATAGCATATTTCAAAAAGTATCTTTGCCCTCATGCCCTCATTCTACAGAACAAATAAAAAGAGTATATCCATCTGATAACCAACGACATGAACACATACGAAGTCTTAATTCAAAAGTTTGTCAGCCATCGCATTTTGAGCTTTTTCATCACAGTATACTCTATTTTACAAACATCCGATTACATTTTCATGCTGACAAGTTCTACTCATCGTACTTTGATATTTGTTCTTTCTATTATTCGCAATTACTTACTCACTAGTGTGACTAACTCTAATCACAAAGGTGACTAAAGTTAATCACAAGTGTAATTAAGTCTAATCACAAAGGTGATTAAGCAATTTCCCATAGTAAAGAACTGCAATATGAATGACCGATTATCATATAATGATCTCTATATAAACTATCAAGAACTCCATAAAATACAGTAGTTACCGTTGTTTCTCCTAGCAAAATATGATAAGATTCGTGTATATAAAAGGGATCTTGTAGGCATTATGCCATTTTTCTTCACCTAAAACGGCAAAATAGACTCTTTTCTCATCTGAGTGATTTTGAAACGAATTCAGCTATATCACATTGAATATAAGAATATTAGATAGTAATCAGTATAATTAAACAGTGAGAGCATGAGGGCAAATTGTTTCTTCAAAAATATGCTACCATCATTCATTTGTCGCTCATTATCAATGGATTATATACATAATGAGAGCATGAGGGCATATTTGCTTATAATTTTCTATTGGTTATCTCCTTTCTTTATTCCTTGATATTACGAATATGTCTGACAGGAACACCGCCCACAACCGTATTTGCCGGAACCTCTCTTGTCACGATCAAACCTGCTGCAATGACAGCATTGTTTCCGATGGTTATTTATCGGATAAATGAAGAATAAGTGCTTTGTTTCTTATTCTATTTATCAAATGTTACTTGTACCATTAGAATGAAGAAGGCTGATTAGTATGAATGTGAATATGCTGCATATAAATTTTCAACCAAAACAATTATGGATTGCCGATGAAAAACTTAAATGTCTAATACATGGTTTAGATTAAGGAGAGGATTTTTCCTCTCCTTTTTTTCCTTCCGATACGCCCCATTATCCCTATTTGTTACCAAATGGGTGGGAATGGTGCAATTTAGAAGATATTGTGTGCGAATTGAAATACGGAACTTCGGAGAAGTCTTTAAGTGTGGGAAAAATAGCTGTCTTGCGAATGGGGAATATTACTAATGTCGGTACAATCGATTATTCTAATTTAGTGTATTCGTCAAATAATGAAGATATTAAGCTGTACTCACTTGAAAAAGACGATTTACTGTTCAATCGCACAAACAGTAGTGAATGGGTAGGGAAAACGGCAATCTATAAGAAAGAACAACCAGCCATATATGCTGGCTATCTTATTCGCATTAGACCGATATTGATTTTTTCAGACTACCTTAATACTGTAATGAATAGCAGCTATTATCGTAATTGGTGCTATAATGTAAAAACGGATGCTGTTAATCAGTCTAATATCAATGCTCAAAAGCTTTCGCAATTAATGATACCTATTCCACCCTTAAAGGAACAAGAAAGAATTGTTGTAGAGGTGGCTAAGTGGATTTCTTTAATTGATACTATCAAGAATAGCAAGGAAGATTTACAAACAACTATCAAGCAGGCAAAAAGTAAAATCCTCAATCTTGCTATTCATGGCAAGCTAGTACCACAAGACCCGAATGACGAGCCAGCCATTGAACTGTTGAAGCGCATAAATCCCGACTTCACACCTTGTGATAACGGGCATTATACGTTTGACGTTCCGAGCGGGTGGATAACGACAAATTTAGGGTCAATATTTAATGTCGTATCAGCTAAAAGAATTTTGAAGTCAGATTGGAAGCATAGTGGTGTTCCATTTTATAGAGCACGTGAAATAGCCAAGCTGTCTATTTATGGACTTGTAGATAATGAATTATATATTTCAGAGGAACATTATAACTCATTAAAGGAGAAATTTCCAGTACCCAAAGCGTCAGATATTATGATTTCTGCCGTTGGTACTATTGGCAAATGCTACATTGTAAAAGAGTCTGATAAGTTCTATTACAAGGATGCAAGTGTACTTTGTTTGTGTAATGACTATCAAATAAATGCGAAATATATTTACCACATCATGAGAAGCGAATATATGCTAACCTGAATAATTCATAGTCTCCACAAAAAAGAGAACGCCCTTCTTGTAT
>ERZ791618.172-NODE-172-length-38057-cov-2.297169_pt1 | contig 38057 bp, 50 predicted proteins | sample MGYA00510059_ERZ791618 | MGnify/ENA primary metagenome ERZ791618 (study PRJEB30046, sample SAMN00715159) | human gut metagenome | study: EMG produced TPA metagenomics assembly of the A metagenome-wide association study of gut microbiota in type 2...
ATAGGTCCTAATGAACTCATGCCATATTCTGTTACCATACTTCTGGCTATTTTTGTAGCTTTTTTGAAGTCATCATGGGCTCCTGTTGTTATTTCTCCAAATGTTACTTCTTCAGCAACTCTTCCTCCAAGTAAACCACATATTGATTCTAGTAATTCGTTCTTTGTATAGTTGAATGATTCTTCTTTAGGAGTCATCATTGTATAACCACCAGCATGTCCTCTTGGAATTATAGTTATTTTTTGTACTTCATTGGCACCATCTAGTTTTAATCCCATTACAGCATGTCCTGCTTCGTGGAAAGCAACTAGTTTCTTTTCTTTATCGGTATATTTCTTTGTTACTTTAGCAGGTCCCATTAATACTCTGTCTGTTGCTTCATCTATTTCAGCCATTGTTATTTCTTTTTTGCTTCTTCTAACTGCTAGTAGAGCGGCTTCGTTAAGTAAGTTTTCTAGGTCTGCTCCTGAGAATCCTGGAGTTCTTTTAGCAAGATATTCTAGTGTTATATTTTTGGCTAATACTTTGTTTTTAGCATGTACTTTTAATATTTCTATTCTGGCATTTTTATCTGGTAAACTTACCGTTACTTGTCTATCAAATCTTCCTGGTCTTAATAGAGCTGGGTCTAATACATCTGGTCTATTGGTAGCGGCTATTATGATTATTCCTTCATTAGCACCAAAGCCATCCATTTCTGTTAGCAATTGGTTTAATGTTTGCTCTCTTTCATCATGACCTCCACCTAGGCCTGTTCCTCTTTGCCTACCTACAGCATCTATTTCATCGATAAATATTAGACATGGAGCATTCATTTTTGCTTGTTTAAACATATCTCTTACTCTTGATGCACCAATACCTACGAATAATTCTACGAAGTCTGAACCACTTATATAATAGAATGGTACTTTGGCTTCTCCTGCTACAGCACGAGCTAGTAGGGTTTTACCTGTTCCTGGGGGGCCTACTAATAGAACTCCTTTTGGTATTCTAGCACCCATACTAGTAAATTTTTTTGGATTTTTTAAAAAGTCTATTAATTCTTGTACTTCTTCTTTTTCTTCTGTTAACCTGCAACATCTTTGAAGGTTGCTCTACTTTCCTCAACAAGTTTTGCTCTTGATTTTCCAAAGTCCATAGATTTACTTCCGCCACCAAGTTGTCTTGTGAATATCCAAATTGTAACGCCTGCTAGAATAACTATTGGAACAACATCTACTAAAACAGCAAGCCAAGATGATGCTTCAGCATCAGTATTGATTTTTAATTCAAAGTTACTTGTTCCTTCTTTAGCGGCTGTTATTTTTGAAATGAATTCTTCTGATTGCGGTAAGTAAAGTATAAAACTTTCATTTTCTGCATAATCAGATAATTTTCCTTCAAGCATATATGTTTCAGTACGAACTTTAGGGGTTATAGTTAATTCTGTTACTTTACCTCCGTTTAAGTCTTTCATGAATTCATCATAAGATAGTTCATTTACTTTTACATTGAACATTTTGAATATTATTAGGCATCCTATAATGAATATTAATAAAAATGCATAAGGTGCTAAACTTTTCTTTATACTTTTTTTATTCATAATTTTCCTCTCTTTCTTTGCACTCTATTATTATATCATACTTTTCATTTTTTTTAGAACAAAATTTACTTTTTTTAATACCTGGTATCCAGATTATGTTGTTATTACTATCTATTAATATTGGATAAGTTATTCTTTGTGATATTGGAAGTTTATTTTCTATCATTATTTCTTTTATTTTCTTTTTATTATTACTTCCTTTTAATATTATATAGTCTCCATCTATTCTATTTCTAAAATATAAGGGTAGTGCTATTGTACTTTTATCTATTCTACATATATAATTGCTATCGTTTTCGGTATTATCTATTATATTGAATTCTAAATTATCGATAATTAAATTATTAGTTAACTCTATTTTATAATTGCTTTTTTTTGATGTGTTTTCTTTTATTAGTAATTTATTATATTCTTTTACTATTATTTTATTATTTGGTAAGTTTATATTTAGATTTGGCTTGTTGTTATTTATTAATTGGATAATACTATTTATATGTTTTTCTGTTACTATGTTACTTTCATTTGAATAGATATCATTTAATATATAGTATAAAGTGTTTTTTATTAGAAAACTGTCTAACTTTAACAATTCATCTATATATATTATATTATCTTTATAAATACTAGTAATATTCTTTTTTACTAATGATTTTATATAATTATCGTATTCTAATAGTGTATTAGAGTATTTTAAGAATTTTTTGTGGACATCTTTGTCTTCTTCTTTTAATAAAGGAAGAATTTTTGGCGATATCTATTTCTAGTATAATCTGTATTTGTGTTAGAACTATCAATAAAATATGTGATATTATGTGATTTATTGTAATTTATAATATCTTCCTTTGTTACTTTTAATAATGGTCTTATTATTTGATAGTTTTTTACTTTGCTTATTTCTTTAATACCAGCATATCCTTCAAGGTTGGAACCACGGACTATTTTCATTAATACTGTTTCTATTTGATCATCGCCATGATGAGCAAGGAATAGTTTAGTAGAATGATATTTGGATAATATTTCTTCATAGAAGTTATATCTTTTTTTTCTGGCTTCATTTTCGAAGTTTGTTTCTTTATATTCTGTTATTTTCATACTTTCAAAGATTAAATTATGTTTTTGGCAGTAATCTTTTAGATATTCTTCTTCGGTAGTACTTTCTTTTCTGACATTATGGTTTATATGACATACTACTAGTTTATTTGTTTTTTGTTCTAATAGATTTAATAAACACATAGAGTCTGGTCCTGAAGATACTCCTACTACTACGGGGTTATTATCAAAAATAATGTCGTCTAAAATATGTTCCATATTTTCCTCCTTTGTCATATATTATAGCAGATATTAAAGAAAAAAAGAATATTTATTTTGACTTTTATGAATATTTAAGTTATAATTATCTTCCGAGGTGAAAAAAGCATATATGAAAGATTTTCAAGATGTTACTATGTCTTCTTTGATAGCGGGTTATTTTTTATCAAAAGGAACTAGGATAATTGAATTTAATGTTATTACTAATTTATTAAATAATTTATATATGTACGAAAATATAGATGTTATGGATACTGATGAAGATAATGACAAACTTGGTATTATTATTTTATTTGATGACAAAAGTCTTATTTTGAATTATGATTTTAATGAAATTGTTAATATAAATGGAACTAATATTACAGTTTATGAATATCTATATGGTTTAACTAATGAATGGGTAAGAAACTACTTTAATGTGGATGAAAATATAAAGAAAAGAACTAAGATTATTGCTTAGTTCATTTTTATTAGATAATATTTTTTCTTACCTTTTCTTATTATGTGATACTTTCTGGTATTTGTTATCATATGATTTTCATCATTTATTATATCACCATCTAATAATATAGCATTATTTGATAGAAATTCTCTTGCTTCTCTTCTTGATGAAGCAATACTATTATTTACTAATATGTTTAGGATTATATCTTCATCTACATTATATATTGGTACTCCCTTGAAAGCTAATTCTATTTCACTATCTGTTAATTCTTTGATATTGCCTGTGAATAGTGATTCTGATATTTTGATAGCGGTATCAGCATCTTCTTTACTATGAATATCTTTTACTACTTCGTAGGCTAATGTTTTTTGGGCTAATCTAAGTTCTGGTTTTTCTTCATGTCTCTTCATAATATCTTCGATTTCTTCTTTGGTTAGGAAAGTGAATACTTTTAAGTATTCTAACACTTTGGAGTCATCAGCATTTATTAGATACTGATATATTTCATAAGGAGATGTTTTTTCTTTATCTAACCATAGGGCATTACCTTCAGATTTTCCAAATTTATGTCCTGTAGCATCTAAGATAAGAGGCATTGTAAAGCCATAGGCTTCTTTACCCAATTTTTTTCTTATTAATTCGATACCGGTAGTTATGTTTCCCCACTGATCCGAACCCTCAACTTGCATGATACAGTTTTTGGTTTCATATAGATGCATAAAGTCATATCCTTGAAGTAACATATAAGAAAACTCAGCATAAGTAATACCGCTTTCTAGTCTTCTTTGAATAATATCTTTGCTTAACATATAATTTATATTTATGTATTTTCCGATATCTCTTAAGAATTCTAGGAATGTATAATCTTTTGTCCAAGAATAGTTATCTACTAGCTCGGCTTTGCCTTCGAATAATCTATCTATTTGATTTTTGATACATTTGATATTTTTATCTACTGTTTCATAAGATAGTATTTCTCTTTCTGCGGTCGGTCTTGGATCACCAATTCTTCCTGTTGCGCCACCACATAATAGTATTGGATGGTGGCCATATTTGCTAATCTTTTAGCGGTTACTAAAGAAGAATAGTGACCGATATGTAAGCTATCAGCGGTTGGATCTGTACCCCAATAAAATGTTATAGGCTCTCCATTTAATACTTCTTCAAGATTATCTCCTGCTACGTCTTTTATTAGTCCTCTCCAGACTAAGTCATCATATAATTTCATAATATTCCTCCTTCTTTATATAAAAAAGGTGACACCACAAAAGGACGAGCTAGTCGTGGTACCACCTTTATTTACAATATGATTATTGCCTTAGTATGATAACGGCATTTACCGATTAAACTCTTAATATGTAACTTCGTTATTTTACTTTGTTAATTTCCACCTAACATTAACTCTCTATATGGTAAGTAAAATAATTACTTAGTATTAGTCGCTGTTTAATTAATATGTCTAAATTGTAGTATATTTTTTTTTGATTGTCAATAATAATTTATGAAAAAGTTTTTTATTTTTTGTTTCACTTAAGGCCTGTAGTCCTTAGGTGTTTATTTGAGCCAAGATATTGTCTCAAATAAAGGGCTATTATATATAAGCAAGAAATATATATTTAGATATTTATTTGGTATTATTAATTTACTTTTCTATATTTTTATTATATAATATTTAAAGAAATGAGGGATTATTCTATGATAGATAGATTAGAAGCTACATTAAAAAGATATAATGAGATAGGAGAAGAGTTATCTAGTCCTGAGATTATATCTGATATTAAGAAAATGACTCTTCTTTCTAAGGAAAGAACTAGTTTAGAAAAGACAGTAGAAGTTTATAAAGAATATAAGAAAGTATTATCTGATATTGAGGAGGCTAAGGAATTACTTAATGATAAAGATATGGCTTCATTTGCTAAAGAAGAACTTGCTGAAGCAGAGAGTAAGAAAAGCAAATTAGAAAGTGAACTTGAAATACTTCTTATACCACATGATCCTAATGATGAAAAGAATGTTATTGTAGAAATTAGAGGAGCCGCTGGTGGAGATGAAGGTAATATCTTTGCGGGTGATTTATTTGATATGTATAGTAAATATGCTGCGAATAATGGATGGAAGATAGAGATACTTAATGCTACTGCTGGTACTGCTGGGGGATATTCACAAATAGAGTTTATGGTTAAGGGTGATAGTGTTTATTCTAAACTTAAATACGAAAGTGGTGCTCATAGAGTACAGAGAGTACCTGCTACTGAGAGTCAGGGTAGAGTACATACTAGTACTGCTACTGTACTTGTTATGCCAGAAGCTGAAGAGTTTGATTTTGAACTTGATGAGTCTGAAGTTAGAATTGATATAACTAGAAGTAGCGGATGCGGTGGACAAGGTGTTAATACTACGGATAGTGCTGTTAGACTTACACATATTCCTACGGGTATTATTGTTTATTCTCAGACTGAGAGAAGTCAGATTAAGAATAAAGAACTTGCTTTTAAAATACTTAAAACTAGACTATATGATATGAAACTTAAAGAACAAGAAGAAAAGAATGCTGCTGATAGAAAAGTTAAGATTGGTACTGGAGATAGAAGCGAGAAAATAAGAACTTATAATTATCCACAGAATAGAATTACTGACCATAGAATTGGTTATACTTCAATGAATCTTGATAGAGTTATGGATGGTGATATGGAAGATTTAATTGAGGCTTTAATTAATGAAGATCAGAAAAAGAAATTAGAGGGTAGTATTTAATAATAAAATATGAATGATATTGAATATTTAAGAAAATACTTAAAAGATAAAGATTTAGATACGGCTTTAAAAGAATTAGAAAGCGGGATACCTGTTCAGTATATAGTGGGTAATACTAATTTTTATGGTTATGATTTTAAAGTTAATAGGAATACTTTGATTCCTAGATTTGAGACTGAACTACTAGTAGAGAAAACTTATAATTATATTAAGAAATATTTTAATAAAGATAATATTAAGATACTTGATATTGGTACTGGTAGTGGATGTATTGCTATTACTTTGAATAAATTATTAAATAGTTGTGATATTACTGGCATAGATATATCTAGTGAGGCATTAGAGGTTGCTAAAGAAAATAATATTATTAATAATACTAATGTTAAGTTTATCGAAAGTGATATTTTTTCTAATGTTTCTGATAAGTATGATGTTATTATTAGTAATCCGCCTTATATTAGTTATGATGATATCGAGGTTATGGATATTGTTAAGAATAATGAACCACACTTGGCATTATATGCTAAAGATAATGGATTATACTTTTATGATAAGATTATTAAAGATAGTAGTAAGTATTTGAATGATAAATTTATTATGGCTTTTGAAATTGGCTATAAACAAGGAAAGGATATTACTAAAATAGTTAATAAGTACTATAAAGATATCAACATGTCTGTGGAAAAAGATTATAGTGGTAGAGATAGATTTGTTTTTATTTGGAATCATTAGTTTTTACTAGTGATTTTTTATATTGACTTTTGTAAAAAAAGTCTATATAATACTATGTGATTTAGATGTTTTGAATTGTTTATATTTTTGGATGTCAGTAAAGGTACTGTAGGAGGTATAGCAATGAATAACAAAATTAAAGAATATCTAAATCAAAATAAATCTTTGACATTCAATAATCTTCTTTTTTCTTACATAGATGCTGAAGGTTATAAGGATGCGGAGGTTTATAAAAGAGCAGATATAGATAGAAAATTATTTTCTAAAATAAGATGTAATAGTAATTATATTCCTAAAAAAAATACTGTTATTAAGTTATGTCTATCTTTATCACTAGATAAAAATAGATTTAATAACTTACTTTCAAGTGCGGGGTATAGCTTAAGTAAAAATAATAATTTTGACTTAGTTATATCTTATTGTATAGAGAATGATATTTATGATATTAATATTATAAATGAATATCTATATACTTATGCTGGTGTTATTTTATAAAAATAACATTGTCTCTTTTGAAGAGACCTTTTTTTATCTTGGGGTGATATAATTATATACGAAAACGGAGGTAATATATATGAAAACAAATATTTCAGAATTAATGAATATAATAGCGGATGAGGAAAAGAAGTTTGTCAATATAACTTCTTATATTGAGGAAAGAATTTTCAATGAAACTATTATTGAATTAGATGGAAGGGTCAATGTCATTAAAGACTATAAGAAAGATTTCGAGGAGGCTATGAAGGAGCAGGAAGATATTTTGAAAAAAATATCTAAATTAAAAGCCACTTTATATGAAAAAAACAATTCATTTAAGTTATCTGATGGTAGAACTATTCAAGATGCTATTATTGATAACACTTATTTGAGAAGATTAAAATCTTCTTATGATAATATGTTAAAATACAAGGATTCTAAAAAGAGGATTACTGAGGTTAACAATTCTTATTTTGATTGTTATGAGGTTAATTATGACTCTGATGAAATAAGAAAAAAATCTAAGGAATTAGAAAAACAAATACAAAGAACTGACTTTGAAATATCTAAATTAAACTCTATTGAGTTTGAAATTTCTTTGTAATATAAGTGGTCTCCTTAAGTTATTTTAGGAGTTAAATTGAAATAACTATTTCAAGCCATTACTATCTATTTTAAATCTTTATATCTGTATATGTTTGGTTTAGAGATTTTTAACACTTTAAATTTATTTATTACATTTTATATTTTTATTATAGGTTACAATTAAAATTGTTTATAAAAAGTTATTATTTTTATTTTACGATATTTAGTATTTGAGGTAGATAGGGAAAGAAGCATCGTTTAGGTGCTTCTTTTTATGTGTTTGAATTATTTTCTTCTTGGAATACTGCTTCTAGATCTTTGTAGTTTGATTCTGCTGATGGTTCTGTTCCTTTTAGATAGAAGAACATTTCTTTATTTTGTGTTTCATCAGTAGCTAGGGCTCCTGTTATTGGCTCAGTTAATACTCCAACAACATTGTTTGGAATTTCATACCAAGATGCTTCTTTTTGCTTGAAGTATGATTCCATGGTATCTATCCAAATATTTTTATGATGGGAGTATTCACTACTATCTATTTTGGTATTATTATCATATCCATTCCATACTCCTAATACAACGTTTTTGTTATAACCCATTATTAATAGATCTGTATCAGTTGTACCTGATTTGATAGCATATTTATGGGTTATTTGTGGCAATAAAGATATTAGGGTGGGATAGTTATAATTTATGAAGTTTTTGTTATAGGTACTTGTTAACATTTCATTTAATATATAGGTAAGACTTGGATTTAGTAATAGTTCTTTTTCTTCTTTATTTTCATAGAGAATATTTCCTTTAGAGTCTTCTATTTTTTTTATGAAATGCGGAGTTGTTTTGTAACCTAAACTGGCAAAACATGAATAGGCACTAGTCATTTCTATTAGACTTATTTCACTGGTACCTAGGGCTAGTGATGGTACTTCGGATAGATTACTTGTTATACCTAGTCTTTTTGCAGTATTTATTAGGTTGTTTTCTCCGAGAAATAGATGAGTCTTTACGGCATATATGTTGTCTGAATAGGCAATTGCTGCTTCCATTGATAATGGGCCTTCAGCATATCTATCGTTATAGTTTTTTGGACTATAACTTTTACCTCCTGAAAAAGTGAAAGTGGTTTTTTCACTTGTGAATGATGATGATGAGGTGAAACCACTTTCTAGAGCTGAATAATATAGTAGTGGTTCATAGTGGATCCTACTTGTCTTTTGGCTTTGGTAGCTCTATTGAACTGTGATTTGCTATAGTTATTTCCGCCAATTAGGGCTAGTACTTCTCCAGTATTTGGGTCCATCATAATAGCGGCTGTTTCTATTTTGGTATCATCATTTATATAACTATATACTGAGTCTTCAAGTGATTTTTGGGCGGTGGCATCTAAGGTGGTATATATTTTTAGTCCACCAGTTTCTATTGTGGATGCTGGTACTTCGGTAATTGTTTTTAATTCTTCAAGTACTGAATCTCTAAAATAGTTTATACTAATATAATTAGAGTCTTCTTTTTTACCAATTATTTTTAGTTCTGTATTTAATGCTTCTTCATATTCTTCTTTGGTTATTTTTTTGTTGTTTAACATTAGTTTTAATACTATTTTTTGTCTTTCTTTGGACAACTTATAGTTTTTTACTGGGGAATAGTTATTGGGAGACTGTGGTATTCCAGCAAGAAGGGAGGCTTCTGCAAGAGAAAGGTCTTTGGATGATTTACCAAAATAGTATTTACTTGCTTCTTCTATTCCGAATACGCCACCATAGTTAATGGTATTTAGATAACCTTCGAGGATCTCATCTTTGGTATAATGAACTTCTAGTTCTACTGCTAAAAGAGCTTCATCTAGTTTTCTTTCCCAGGTTTTATCAAAGTTTAGAAAGAGATTTCTAGCATACTGCTGTGTTATAGTGGAAGCACCTTCACTTTTATTACCTTTTATTATATTGGTTACAAAAGCTTTGGCTATTCTAATGTAATCAAAACCAATATGTTTATAAAAATATTTGTCTTCAGTACTAATTGTGGCATCAATGACATTTTTACTTATTTTATCTAGTGGTATCCATTCATCATTTGTTTGTGACACTAGTTTACTTTCATTATCATATAAATAATAAGACTGTGATTTATTTATTTCCATTTTGGGTGTTAGAAAACAATAAATATATATGCCGAGATTTCCTAGTATAAAAATTATTATTGGTATTGAAATTATTTTAATTATTTTTTTTACTTTTTTATTCATAATATCCCTCATTTTAAGCATTTTACTTTTGCATTTATTATTATGTTAAAAATTTATTAAAATATGTTGTATTTTTTTTAAAGATATGGTAATATTACACTTGAATGTTTGGAAGTGATATTATTCGTATTAAAGTTAAGGGTTATTTGAGAAATATTACTGATAATGAAATATTTGAATTTGAAGAAAGAGGTATTAAAAATAAAGATAAAATTACTTTTAATAATAATGATATTAAGTATTCTATTAAATGTAATGATAATGAGATTATGATGATTAGAGATGGTAATGATTTTGTTAATACTTTTATTTTTAATAATAATAATAGTAAAAGTAACTATTTACTTAAAGAGAATGGTTATGATATGGATATGGAAGTTAATGTTAGTAATATGAAATCTAATGATAAACTAATATATATTGAATATGAGATTGTTAGTACTTCTTGTAAGTATGAATTTAAAATAGAAATGAGTGAGATGTTATGAGTATAAAAAATAAATTACAGAGTATTATTAAAAATAGTCTTCCGATAGATTTAGATATTAATAGAATAGTTATTGATATTCCTAAAGATAAGAAGAATGGTGATTATTCTACTAATGTGGCTTTTTTACTTACTAAAGAACTTAAGAAGAGTCCAATACTAATTGCAGAAGATATTGCTAATAATATTAAAGATGAAATGATTGAAAAAGTAGAGATTGCTAATCCTGGATTTATTAATATATTCTTATCTAAAAAGTTTTTACTTGATAATATTAATAAGATATTAGAGGAAGGTAAAGATTATGGTAGAAATAATTCTGGTAATAATGAGAAGATAAATATTGAATACGTATCTGCTAATCCTACTGGTACTTTACATATTGGTCATGGTAGAGGAGCCGTGTATGGTGATAATTTATCTAAGTTAATGTCTTTCTGTGGGTATGATGTTACTAGAGAATATTATATTAATGATGCTGGTAATCAGATGTATAATCTTGGTGTATCTATTAAAGAAAGATATAAAGAGAGATGCGGACTTGAATGGGAACTTCCTGAGAATGGTTACCATGGTAAAGAGATTATTCAATTAGCGGAATCTTTATATGATACTTATGGTGATAGTAAATTAGATGAAGATATACCTTTCTTTAAAGAAACTGGACTTGATATTTTACTTGAGGGTATTAAGAAAGATTTAGATAAGTTTAGAGTTAATTTTGATGTATTTACTAGTGAACAATCTTTATATGATAAAGGACTTGTTGAAAATACTTTGAATAAACTTAAAGATAGTGGTAAATGCTATATTAGTGAGGATGCTTTATGGCTTAGAACTACTGATTTATATGATGAAAAAGACAGAGTACTTATTAAGAGTGATGGTAATTATACTTATTTACTTCCTGATATTGCTTATCATAGTGATAAATTAAATAGAGGTTTTGATAGACTTATTGATGTACTTGGTTCTGATCATCATGGTTATATTAATAGATTAAGATCTTCTTTAGAGATGGTTGGATATGATTCTAGTAAACTTGAAATTAAGATACTTCAAATGGTAAGATTACTTAGAAATGGTGAAGAGGTTAAACTTAGTAAGAGAACTGGTAAGACTATTACTCTTAATGAGCTGATTGAGGATGTTGGTGTTAATGCTGCGAGATATTTCTTTGCTTCAAAAAGTTTGGATACTCAGATGGATTTTGACCTAGATTTAGCGGTTAAGAATAGTAATGAGAATCCTATTTACTATATTGAGTATGCTAATGCGCGAATTAGTTCTATTCTTAAAAATAAAGAAGTAGAAAAGATTGATAATTATAGTACTATGAATAATGAGACTGCATATACTATTTTGAATAAACTTATGGAGTTTGAGGATATACTAATTAATGCTGCATCAAGAGAATTACCACATATGGTGGCTAATTATTTGTATGAACTTGCTAGTTTGTTTCATAGTTATTATTCTAAAGAAAAGATTGTTACTGAAGATATAGAGTATACTAAAGAGAGACTAGCATTTATTAAGGCAATTAAGATTGTTATGAATAATGCTGCGAATATATTAGGTTTAATACTTAGAGAGGAAATGTAGGAGGATTAATATTATGTTAAGTGAAATGAGTAAAGAACAATTGGAACTTCTTTCTTATACTAAAATTGCAGAAATGTATTTGAAGGAAAATAAGAAGACTATTAATACTGCTGATTTGTTTAGAGAGGTATGTAAATTATTGGATTTAGATGAAAGAGAATATGAAGATAAAATAGCAGATTTCTTTGAATCTTTGACTACTTCTAAAGAATTTATATTACTTAATGATGGTAATTGGGATTTAAGAACTAATCATAGTGTTAAAATTGATATGGGTGATATTTATGATGAGTCTGATTCTGATGATGAGATTACTGAAGATGAAGATGATGATATTGAAATGAGTGAAGAAGATAACTACGAAGATGATAGTTATGATAAAGATATTGATGATGACGATTTAGTAGATGATGATTATAGTGATTTATCAATAGTAGATGAAGATGAACTAGATAGTGAAAACTAGTTCTTTTTTATTTCCTCTTAAGCCTATATGATAGTCTTAATAGGCACAATAGAGCCTAGAGTCTCTATTGTGAAAAATTTATGTATTCAATTAATTTTGGTATATAGATTATGCTTATATATGATAGATTTTATTTTAAGACTTAGAATAAGGCTTAAAATGACAGTGAGAGACTTACGCAGTAAGGCTCAAACTGAATATAAAGAATAAAATATATTGTTAGTACATAGAATTATGTGGAGGAATAATTCTATGAAGAAAAAGATTAAGGTAGGTATACCTAGAGCATTTTTGTATTATAGATATTATATACTATGGAAGAATTTTTTTGAGATGATAGGATGTAATATAGTACTTAGTCCTAATACTGATAGTGACATTGTTAAAGTAGGAAATAGTTTATCAGTAGATGAATCTTGTCTTCCTAGCAAAATATATTTAGGTCATATTAGTTATTTGAGTGATAAGTGTGATTATATATTAGTACCTAGAATATATAGTTATGGTAGAAAGAAAAGAGTATGTGTTAAGTTTAATGGTATTTATGATGTTGTTAATAATTTATTTTCTAATATTAAGATATTAGACTATAATATAGATAATTTAAAATTTAGGTATGAATTATTTGGCTTTGTTAAAATGGGGCTAAGATTAAATAAAAATATATTTAGAATTATTTATGCTTATATTGTTGGTAGTATAAGACAATATAAATATAATAAAACTCTTATATTAAAACAAAATAAGATAATGAGAAGCAACAGATTAAAAATACTTATTGTATCTCATCCTTATATTGTTTATGATAAGTATTTATCTAGTAATATTATTAATTATTTAAAAGATGAAGATATTGATTTATTATATTCTGATAGAATGAATAGAAAAGAAGCTATTTATTATGCTGAAGAAGAATCTAATACTTTATATTTTTTATATTCTAAAGAGAATGTTGGTAGTGCTTTTTATTATAAAGATGTAGTAGATGGTATTATATTTTTATCAGCATTTCCATGTGGTACAGATAGTTTGGTTAATGAACTGGCTATTAGAAAACTTAAGAATATACCATGTATTAATATTATATTAGATGATAGTACTTCTACTTTGGGATTATATACTAGATTAGAGAGTTTTGTTGATATTATAAAGGTAAGGCATGATAATGGGTAAGGTTATATCATTCCCACATTTGGGTAATTATTATATAGTATTTAATTATTTTCTTAGTAGAGCATTAAAATGTAAAGTAATTATTCCTCCTAAAAGTACTAGAAAGACTATAGAACTTGGTAGTAAATATTCTCCTGATTTTGTATGTGTACCTTTTAAATATAATTTAGGTAACTATATTGAAGCACTTGATATGGGAGCTAATGTTCTTGTTCAGGGTGGTGGTGGTTGTAGATATGGTTATTATGGTGAATTACAAGAGAAGATACTTAGAGATTTAGGTTATAATTTTGAGTTTTATAATTTAATTTATGATAATCATATTTCTCTTAGAAAAGGGTATAAATTTTGTAAAAAGATGAATAGAAAATGTAATATATTTAGTCTTATGTATTATTTTATTAATAGTTTATTTATGATTATATTTATTGATAAGATAGAAAAATATATTAGACTTAATATGGGATTTGAAGTGGTAAAAGGTGAATTTGAAAGAGTAGAAAAGGAATATTTAGATAGTTTTAAGAATAATAGGATTATTAAGAATATTATTATGTATTTTAGGTATAGAAAGAAATTTAGAAATATTAAGATTAATAAGCCTAATAAACCTCTTAGAGTTAGAATAGTAGGAGAACTATTTTCTCTTATTGATTCTAATACTTCATTTAATATTGAAAGAAAATTAATTAAGATGGGAGTAGAAGTATATAGGGATACTGATCTTACTTATTTGCTTATTACAAAGAGATTTATTCTTAATAGAATGATTAGAAAGGGTAAGAAATATCTTAAATATCATTTAGGGGCTGATGGAACTGCAAGTATTGTTAGAAGTATTAATTCTACTTATATGGATGGTATCTTACATTTAAAGAGTTTTGGTTGTACTCCCGAAATATCGGCAATGAGTATTTTACCTAAAATAGCTAATGAATACAAAATACCTATATTATATTTTAGTTTTGATTCTGAAGATAATGAAGTGGGTGTAGATACGAGATTAGAGGCTTTTTATGATATGATTAAAAGAAGAAATAATGGTTAGTTTCTTCTTTTTTAATATAAATTTTCATAAAATTATTTGTATCTTAAAAAATATATGGTATAATGTTATTGAATAAGAAGGTGTTTATATGAGTATAGTGATATTTCTTTTACTTATATGTATTTGTTTGGGACTAATATATATAGTACATAGATATTTTGATAAGCATGAATTTTATATACTAGCTATTATTTATTCTGTTTTATCTTTTATTATGTCTTTTAAATTAGTTAATATATTTGGAATTGATATTAACCTTGGTATTATATTTTCTTCAGGATTACTTGTCATACTTTATTACTTTGTTAATAGATATGGTAAGGGTGAAGATAAGAAGTTAATTACTACGATTGGTGTTAGTACTATTTTGCTTGGTATTATACTTCTACTTAATACTTTTATTGTTCCTTCACTTGGGGATAAGAATTCTATTATATATCAAGAATTAATACTTAATAATTTGCCTATTCTTATATTATATCCTATTTCTTTAATTGGTACATTACTTTTTAGTAGTTATACTTTTAATGAACTTAAGAAAGAAAATGGTAAGAGACTTATTAAGACTATACTTACAGTAGTTGGTATTTTATTTGCTGATGTATTTGTATTTATTATTTTAGTTATGCCTTTATTATTAGATTTGATACTTCGATGATGATTACTTTGAGTAATTATTTAGTTAAGTCTATTGTAACTGTAATATATTTACTTGTTGTCAATAAGATGTTTGAAGTAAAGAAGGTGAAATAATGAATTATATTGTTTTAATTACTGAGATACTTCTTACTTTCTTTTTGATATTTTTAGCATATAAAATGGGTAAGAAAGATGGTTTATATTTGGGTATAGGGTTATTTAGTTCTATTTTGTGTGTAATGTTATTTAAGATGATTAATATGTTTGATTTTGATGTTAATATGGGCATTCCTTTTATAGTGGGAATATTACTTCTTAATAATATTATTATTCATAGATATGGATTTGATGAAACAACAAGAATACTTCGTACTTTTGGTATAGCGTATATTCTTACTTATATGGTTATTATGATTACTACTTTAACTATTGGTAGTAAATATAATTTGGCTAGTAATGATAGTTATAATCTATTATTTGGATATGATTTATCTAATATTAGATATTTTGTTGGTGGTCTTCTGTCAATTGGTATGATTATCTGGATGGGCAGTAATGTTTATGATAATATTAGAAAAAATAAAAATAATATTATATTTAATAATGTAGGTTCAATATTAGTAGTTTTATTTATTGAAAGTATTATTTTTGTTAGTATAGCACATATTGGTAATTATACAGTAGTAGAACTATTTGGTATGATTGTTATTAGATATTTAATAGAGGTTGTAATTGGTTTATTAGGATTAATACCAGTATATTTGATTGTTAAAAGAAAAGATAAGTAGGTGAATGTAATATGAGAACAAGAAAACAGGAATTAGTGAGCGATGATTTAAAGCCTTTTGTATGTGGAATTATTAAGGAGTATAGAGAAAAGTATAATTATTCTTTGGAAGATTTAGCTAGAGCTTTAAATTATAAGAAGAATAGGCAAACATTACATAAGTATGAGACTGGTACTCTTAATATTCCTTATGAAATATTTTTTGATATAGCTGAGATATTTAATATTAGTTCAGATGTTATTAAAGATATTCCTATGACTAGGGAAGAAGAAGAATTATTTGAGAAGAAACTTATTAAGAATTATGTTAATACTTTTAATGGTAATAAAAATGTTACTTCAAGAGGGGAAAAGATTGTTAATACTTATAAGAATGCTTCATATGAACCTGTTAGTAAACAATGTGCTTTATCTATTAAACTTACTGATGATTCGATGGCTCCAATATATTTAAAAGGAGATAGAATATTCTTTAGAAAAAAAGATAGTTATAATAATGGTGATGATATTGTTATAGCGATTAAGGGTAATACTTTATCTGTTAGAAGATTATATAAGAGCAATAAGGCTATTATTCTTCAGGCAATGAATCCTAAGTATCAAACTATTGTAGTTAATGTCTTTTCCGAAGATATGATACTTGGTAAAGTTGAAACTATGAGTAGGGACGTAAGATAGCGATGTTTTACTTTTATAAAAAATAAAGAAATATAAAAAAGACTTCATTACGAAGCCTTTTATTTTTGACTCAAATTAGTTTAAAGCATCTTTTAGCTTGCTTCCAGCTTTGAATCCTGGAACAACTCTAGCAGCAATTTTAACTGTTTCACCAGTTTGTGGGTTTCTTCCTTCTCTTGCAGCTCTTTTTTTAGCAGTGAAAGTTCCGAATCCTACGAATGTTACTTTTCCTTCTTTTTTAAGTCCTTCAGTAATTCCTTCAATCATTGCTTCTAATGCTCTTCCAGCATCTGCTTTTGTTAAATCAGCTTTTTCAGCTATAAATTCTACTAATTCTGCTTTTGTCATTTTTATTACCTCCATTTTGTACAATGTAAACATACTATGTTTACTACATTAAAGATATCATATAATTGCAATAAAATCAAGGGTTTTTAGTAAATTAAAAAATATTTTAGTAAAATTAACTAAATGTATACAAATATGTAAAGAATGATTTGGTATAGTTTACAATTGTATTGTTAATAATAATAATATATTATTGTCAGTTTGTTTTTGTTATGTTATAATAAGAGTGATTTAGGAGGGATAATATGAAATTTAAAACAAGAAAAGATATTTTATTTATTATTTCTTATGTTGCTATTATTATTTTTGCACTTGTTAATTTTGATAAAATAATTAATGTATTAGGATATGTAATTAATGTATTATCACCATTTATTATAGGGGCACTTTTAGCATTTGTATTGAATGTGTTAATTAAGTTTATTGAAACAAAAATATTTGGTAAAATTAAAGAGGGTAAAGTATGGAAAAAAATTAAGAGGCCACTTAGCATTACTATTAGTTTAATACTTGTAGGACTTATTATTTATTTTGTTATGAATTTACTTATTCCACAGCTTAGAAATTCAGTTTCTTTGTTCTCTGAAACTTTACCTGAATATAAGGAAGATGTTATTGATATACTTGGAAAATTTGATGTTGGAGAAAAGACTATTAATAAAGTTAGTGAATATTTGGATAATTTTACTAAGGTTATTACTGATTATATAAAGGGTAATTCTAAAGATGTTTTATCTATTACTACTGAAGTTGCTGCTTCAATTATTAGTATTGTTAGTAAGGGTATTATTTCTCTTGTGTTTGCCATATATATTATTGCTCAGAAGGAAACTTTGAAGAGACAAGTGGATAAACTTATGAAAGCTTATTTGAAACCTAGAGTTAGTGATAAGATTGCTGATATAGCCACTATGTCTAATAAAACTTTTTCTAACTTTGTTACTGGGCAATGTTTAGAGGCTATTATATTTGGTGCTTTATGTTTTATTGGTATGCTTGTTCTTAGACTTCCTTATGCCTCTACAATATCTGTTGTAATTGGATTTACTGCTTTAATACCGGTATTTGGTTCGATTATTGGTACTGCTCTTGGAGCATTCTTAATTCTTATGATTAGTCCAGTTAAGGCTATCATATTCGTAGTATTTATAATTGTTTTACAACAGTTAGAGGGTAATCTTATTTATCCTAAAGTAGTTGGTAAATCTATTGGTCTTCCTGGAATGTGGGTACTATTTTCTGTAACTATTGGTGCAAGTGTTGCAGGAATATGGGGAATGCTTGTGGCTACGCCTTTGTTCTCGGTATTATATTCTATATTTTCTAAGATAATCAATGATAGAATTAATAAGAATAAAGTGGCTATTAAAGTAGATGAAAAAAAGGCTTAATCGTGTATTAAGTCTTTTTATATTACTATGGCTATCATATTAGATGAACCTTTATTTATTATTTTTGTTAGTGTTTGGCATAATTTAAATCTTATATTATCTGGCATCATTGATAGTTTAGCTTGGATACCTTCTTGTACTATAACATCTAGGCTTCTACCAAATATTTCACTTTTCCAAATACCGCTTTCGTTTTCATTTTTGGTTAAGTAGTTTATTAATTCTTTACTCTGTAATTCACTTCCAATGATAGGTTCGAATGTACTTTCGACATCTACTTTTATCATGTGTATTGATGAAGCTTTGGCTTTAAGTTTTATACCATATCTTGAACCTTGTTTTATTATTTCTGGTGGATCTAGTTTCATATCTTCAAGAGTAGGAGAAGCAATACCATATCCTGTTTGCTTAACCATTTTTAGAGCATTTTTTATTTGGTCATATTCTCTTTTGGCAACATTTAATTCTTGGAATAATGAAAGTAAGTCTGCTTTGGTACCAACAGTAACTCCTATGGTATCTTTTAGTACTTGGCTGTATAATCCTGCGGGGGCTTCTAGATTTATAGTAACTTCACCTGTCGCTGGATCTACTTCAGATATATATGATTTTGAAATGTATTCTGATTCAGTAAAGTTATTATTTATTTTATCTATGTCTTTTAGTTTATTTACTTCAGTTATGGCTTCTTTTATTTTGGTTATATATTCTGCTTTTATATAGTTATCTGGATTTAGGACCGCTATCCATTCGGGCATATTTACTTTTATCTGTTCTATAGGAAATTCATATAGAGCTTCTTTTAAAATACCATACATATCTTTTTCTTGCATAGATTCGATGTTTATTGGTAATACTGGTACTTTGTATTCTTCTTTCATTTTAGCTGCGAGTCTTTCAGTATCAGGAAGCATTGGATGAGTGGAATTTAATAATACTATATATGGTTTACCTATGGAAGTTAATTCTTCAATTACTGTTTTTTCAGCTTCTAGATATTCACTTCTTGGTATTTCTCCAATAGAACCATCAGTAGTTACAACTATTCCAATGGTGGAATGATCTTTAATTACTTTTTCTGTTCCTATTTCTGCAGCTTCTACAAATGGAATTGGTTCTTGATACCAGTATGACCTGTTTTTGTGATACCCTTTTGTATTTTTAAAAATTGCTATCAAGCAATGTATCATTTTCTTACACTAATACTTCACTTTTTTTAATTCTATAATGAATTTCTAGTTTTTTATCTTTTGTTACGTATATCTTATCAATTAATTTATTCATAATTTCCTTAGTAGGATTTTCCATGTTTAAAAACTTATTAATAATTTCTAAATATTCTACATAACAATTTGAATCTTCTTCTATACTTGAAATTTCATTTTTTAATATTTTTAATTTTTCATTTGCAGTCCTAATTTCTTCTTCAGTAATATTAAATAGTCTAGTGTATGTTTCTACACTTATTATATTGTTAAACTTATCATCATATAAAGAATCTTGTTTTCTTTTTAAATCTTCTATTTTGTAATTTAATTCTTCTATTTTTTTAAGTTTATCTTGTCTTGGGTCAATATACTCACTTTTAATAATACTTTCAAATTCTTCTTTATCCTCAATATACTTATTTGCCATATTACTTAATTTATCATAGACAGTTTTTTCTAGTTTTGTATAATTAATATAGTGGGAAAAGCATATATCATATTTACTAAACTTACGATAGTTATTACAATTCATTGTAATTCTATCTCTTTTTTTATCATAACTAATACTCATTCTAGCACCACAGTCTTTACAATAAACTAAGTCAGATAATACATATTCTACATTTCTACGTTCTGGATTATAAGTATTAGAAGAATCTTTAATGGATTGTGCTATTTCAAAAGTTTTTTTATCAATAATTGCTTCGTGAGCATTTTCTTTTATGCACCATTCATTTTCTGGAACACTTTTTCTTTTTTTGATTTTATAATTAACTTTTTGAAATTTGTGTTGTATTAAATCTCCAATATAAACTCTATTTTTAATAATATTACTTATAGATGTGTGTTTCCATATTTCAGGATGGTCAAATTTATTTAATTTTGAACCAGAATATTTAAACATAATAGGTGTAGGTAATTCTTCCCTTGTTAGTATTTCAGCAATCCCAGAACTACCATAACCTGCTACATATAAATCAAATATTCTTTTTACAACAGGAGCAGTGTTTGGATCAGGTATTAACTGATGTTTATTATTTGGGTCTCTCATATATCCATAAGGAGCAAAACTACCACAAAATTTACCATCTTTTTTCATTTGAAGCAAATTAGAACGAACTTTTTTTGAAATATCTTTTGCATACATATCATTCATACTTAATTTAAATGGCATCATATCAGAACCACTTGTTTCATAAAAAGTATCTATATCATCATTTACGGCAATATATCTAACATCATTTTCTGGAAAGTACGTTTCAACATAATATCCCGTCATAATATGATCACGACCTAATCTTGATAAGTCTTTTGTTATAACCATATTAATTTTTCCTTTTTCAATGTCATTTAACATTCTTTTAAAATCTGGACGTTCAAAATTAGTACCCGTATAACCATCATCTATATAAATATCAACTGCAACTAAATTTTGTGCTTTTAAATAGCCATTTAATAGACTTCTTTGATTAGTAACGCTTTCTGATTCCATGTCGTCGCCATCTTCTCTTGATAATCTTATATAAATAGCTATTTTAAATATTGTATTGTCTATTGTATATCTATTATACATTTTAACTCCTTTCGCTAGACAACACTTTCACTTCATTAGTTAAGTTAATTATACTATTTTTTTTGTCAGATTTAAATGTTTTGTCAGAATTAATCTTTAAATTCTTATTAATAATGTAATACTTATATATACAACTTTTTAAAACTTCTTTTAAATCATAGCCATTACTGTCATAAAATTCTAAAGTTTCATACATAAATATTCCTCCACTCATCAAATCTTATGCGTAATGTTTTATAAAAATTACTCTTGTTCAATATCAATTACGCACCTTTCTATCTCTTCATTATTAACACCTTCATTTCTATATTCTTTTAATAATTCTTCCATTTCTCTTTTTTCTTCTTCAGTTGGAGGTATTGATTCACATCTTTTACCATTCCAAACCATAACACCATCAGGATCATATCTAATATGTGGTGCTTTTCTACCATTTGCTATATCATCATAATTATCTGCAATATCGTTAACTGTTATAAAACTTTGTATTTTATTATTAGATGAATAAGAACTTAAATAACCTTTAACATAAACTCTATTACCTTTAACAAAAAAATCTTTATATATTGTATAAAGATCTCTTTTAATATTTAAACTAGAATAAGTTTTAGATTTATTAAATTTAGTTGTAGTTAAACCAAATTTAATATATTCATTATTGTTATCTATAATGTTATTAATTACCCCAGAAATAATTATTTCGTTTATATCTACAATCATATATCAGTCCTTTCTTTTAATTATTTTAAATTTATATTTTTATATATATTTTATATTTTATTTTAATATTTATTTTATGGTAGAAAAATACTTCTACATTCCTAGAAATATTTTGCTATACCCCTAGAAGTTTGCTTCTATACATCTAGCAATTTATTTCTTACCTCGTTTGATAGGTATATAGTTCTTTTATAATTAATTACTTTAATAATTACTAGGTTATTATCTTTAAGTTTTTTTAAAGCATTTGTTATTGTCCTTTTAGACACATTCATTCTAGTAGAAAAATACTCATTATTAGCATAACACTCATTATTTAAGTTTAATGATATTATTAAAGACATTAGTATTTTTTCTGTTGCATTTAATTTTTCATTTTTTATAATAAAATCAGGAAGTATAGAATATTCACATTTTAATCTTTTATTCATATATCTTCCTATCTCTCTATTTCGTATGATTTATCATAATCATTATAAATAACTTTTTTATTTTGTTTATCGTATTCAAAATAAAGTATATCATTATATTTATCTATTACTTTAATTTTATTTCTATTAAGCAAATACAAATCAAAATTATCAGTATTAAATTATCTTTTAAATATCTTAATATATAAAATTGTTCTATTGTATCTACTTTATTTTTTAATATATCTTCTTTACTTAATAATCTCATTTAATCGCTCCTTTCTTTAATTTTTCAACAAAAAAACTTGTATAGGTTTACAAGTCTTGAAGAAAAAAGAGTACAATATCCTTGTGTAAGCGTTTATTTTAAATCCGGCTCAAGGATTATGATCTTATATTATCTATAAGATTGTGATACTAACATAAATCTACGGACATTTACTGTATCACTATACTAGGTATTTATCCTAGTAAATGAATCATATACATTCCTTTGGAATACTCGTTATATATAAGATATTTATATTTTTCAAGTATTCCTAGATGCTTTTTTAATCCAACATTTGTTATTGATAACTCTTGTTGAATTTCACCAACATTTAGATGTAAGATATTTCTATCATATCCTTTTGAGTAAATATATGCGAATATTTTTTTACCATCTGGATTGATATTTTTATCTTCCCATAATCTTGGTGGAACTTCTAGTCGTTTCCTAGCCAAATATTTTTCCCTCCTCTCTGTGCAAATAACATTTGTTTAAAAATTGTTAACTTTAATTAACACAATACCAATATATATCATAATTACTAACTTGTCAACACTTTTATTAACATTTTTATTGTTTTTATTGACTTTTGTTAACATTTGCAGTAAGATTAATGTGTGAGGTGTTAGAAATGCAAGAAAAAAAGATTGGTGAAATTATTGCCGAGCAAAGAGAAAAAGCAGGTTATTCTCAAAGACAGCTTGCAAAAATTGCTAACATAAGTAATGCGGAATTATCTAAAATAGAATCAGGTGAAAGAGAAATACCTAATCCAAAGACTTTAAGAAAGATAAGTAATTATATTGATGTTAATTATAATGAATTAATGTATATGATTGGTTTAGGTATTGAAGTAAGTCCTCTTAATCCTTTTATTAAAGATTATTACTCATCTTTAAAAGGTGAAGAACTTAACGTTGCTGAAATAAATGTTTTAGGTAGTATTGAAAATGCTGAAAAGTTAGTGTCATCTTGTAAGAATAATTTAAAGAAAAAAGATATTACGGATCAAGAAATAGAATTATTAAACAATACAATTAAAGATACTGAATATCAAATTAATTCTTCAAGAGAAATTATTAAATTAATTCAAAGTATTAAAGTAAAGGAGAGGAATAAAAATGCAAAGAAGTAATTTAAAAAAGAATGCAATTAAAATTGCAATAGTGTTATTAAATATATTTTTAATTGTTAGTTTACTTTTAGTTTTAGTATTTAAAAATGATTATGGTTATTCGTTGTATTGGGTTATATGTCCATTTTTACTAGTAGTAGTACTATTATTAATTAATAAATGGAGTGTACTTGGTTTAAATGCAGATACAACTGATTCAAAATTAATTCAAAGATCATTTGATGATACAACAGTAGTATCTACTGTATTCTTTGGTTTAATATATTTATTAATTCAAGGACTACAAATGTGGAAAGAGGAATTATCAAGAAATTCATTTGTTATTATAGGTTTCTTTATAGTTGTTATTATTTATCAAATGATTACCTTTTAGCAATATATAATGCAAAAAAAGAAACAAAAGCGTTATTAGAAAAAATTAATAAAAATGGAAAATAAAATTACGAACACGTTTTGTTAAAATGTAAATTTTAATGAAAGTGAGAAAAGTAATTTTATAATCAATGCTTTCGTGTTAACAAAAGAAAAAATAACCTAATGACTTTTCTAAAAGATTAGTCATTGGGTTATTTTCATAAGTAAAAGCGATGCACGTTTTGTTAGCAATGTTAATGAAAGTGGGGATAGCTTTTACTCTTTTTTGTGAAACAAAAAAAGGCGACAATATTACTTACGAAGTTTGTAAGTTTGTCGCTTAATCGGGTTTCAAAAGGGTTGTCCCTTTGCACACTATTCCTAGTTGGCTCTGCCAACTTGGTAGTGTGTTGTTAACTCGTCAAATGAGTTAATCAAAACAACCGAGCCATTAGTTATGAAATTTCTTTTGGCTCGGTTTAGTTTAGGTGTACTAATATTATTATTTATCAACAACAACTGTGGATAAATACTTATTTATACTATCTTCTTTTGTAAATAACTTTATATTAATGTTTTTTTCATTACATAATGTAATGAAATTTTTTAAAGAAAATGATTCATTATTTGTTTTTCCTAATTTTCTTAATTTAATTATCTTTTTTGTGCTTAAATATCTTTTTTAATATTTTTAATCTTAATTTTATTGATGACAATCTCACTTTTAAAGTACTTATTTCAACTTCTTGTTTCATATTTTCATATTCTTGTTCTAATGAATGCTCTTGAAGTGCCTTGTATTCTTCTTTTCTTACAAATACATAATTTTTAAATGAGCTATCTTCGTTTTTGGCACTTATTATTATAGCAATAATAAATGACACTGACATTATAAATAAACTTATAAAAAGTCCTATATAAAGTTTTTGTTGAAATGGTTTAAATTCTGAAAATGTTAATCCCCTGTTTCTAGGAATTATAAATAAATAAAATTCCGTTCCAATCGAAAACAATGTTGAGCAAAATATTAATGTCATCAATATTTTATCAAGTAAAGTATATTCATTCTTATTTTCATTCATATATTTTTCGCCTTTCTATTCTTTAACAAAATCACAATAAGTTGTATTTTTGTATATTGACCAATATTAGTAATTACATAACGAAGCAATAAAAGGTATTCTTTTTGATAATCTACATAAATAATATATTCCTATACTTTCAAAAACAGATAATGTTAAAGTCATAGCAAAAACAATATTTGCACCACTTACAGTAAGTACATAGTCAAGTGGAATGTCATTTGCATTACAATAAATAATGCTAAGATTGTAATTAAAATATATAAATATAGACATAATAACTAAGCCAAGAATTATTAAAGTTGTTTTTAATAAATCATTTAAATTGTATTTCACATTGCACCTCCTAATCTCTAAAATATGTACTACACAATAATATTATATCGCAAATATCGTAATTTTGTATATTTAACTAATATTTTCTTTTTAAATGGGAAAATTAAATTGGGTGATGTTATGTTAAGTGAAAGATTATTAGATATTAGAGATGAAGCAGAATTAAATCAAGAAGATATGGCTGAAATTCTTAAAGTTAGTCAGTCGAATTATTCAAGATGGGAAAATGGTAAAGAGTTAATACCATTAAGCAAATTAAATATATTATGTAATTATTTTAAAGTAAATATGGACTATGTCATAGGAATTTCACGAAATTTCAAATGCGAGAAAAAGTATACATTTAATAATGAAATGATAGGAAAAAGACTAAAAGAATTTAGAAAAGAAAATGGAATAACCCAAGTGAAATTAGCAGAATTTTTAAATACTACGCAATCCACTATCAGTGCTTATGAAAGTGGTAAAACAACTTTGTTGACTGCATTTGCATTGCAAATAGTTGATAAATATAAAATTTCTCTTGATTGGTTATGCGGTAGAAAATAAAAAAATAGAGTTTCTTCAATTTTGAACTCTATTTTTTTAATACTTTTTTAGTTTGTTCATTGATATTTTCTTTCGTTAATTTTCCATTGAAACACAATTCTTTGGCTCTGTCATTATATAAGCCACAAACAACTTCTGTTAATTCCCAATCATATTTATCTATGATAGGTTGAAACATAGGTAATTTGTAATCTGCTAATGTAATAAGTGGTTTTGTTGTTCCTAGAAATTCCATAGATGCTTCAACCATTCTTGTACCTAGGTGTTGTCCTCTACATTGATCTGAAACATATAGAGTACAGATTTTTTGTTCTTCATCATCTTTTTTTAGACAAGCCATGGCAATTATTTTGTTGTAATCTTCTTCTGACCTTGCAAAAAGTATTTCTCCATTAGGTGTAAATATTCTAGGTATTTGTTTGTGAAAATACCATTCCTTATGTTTAGGATAATCCTCACAAATGAAATCTGTAATATCATATATTTGCTTTGATAGCCTTATAAAGCATCTTCATTTAAAACACCTATATAGTCTTTTAAACTTTCAATTTTTACCATAATAACCCCTCCTGAATAAATTTGTTCTATATAATACCATCTTTTTTATAATAAGTCAATATAATTATCGTATTTTTGCATTTGAACCGTATTTTAAAATAGTAAAAAAGAATTAGATTAATTCAACTCTAATTCCCAAAACACCATATTGTTGTTGCTTTTCTTTTGTATAAAACTTTTCTAAAACAGATATTAATTCTTCTTTTGTCATTGATGCATCTGATAATACAGAAATATCATAATCTTTAAACATATCTTCAAAAGAATTATATCTTAACAACCCTACAACTTTAGCTTCAAATGTTTCTGTTAAATCAGGTTCTTTAAAAAATTTTATTTTATCACCTAATTTAATGCTTTGTCTTTTTTCATCGTTTAATCTAATTTCAATTCTTTTTGTTCCATTTAATATGAAATTAAAATATTCAGGTTGAAGTTTCATTTCGTGAATCATTATTTACCTCTTTTCTTTGCTCTTTGCAATATTAATTTTTTTTCTTGTTCTGGATTTTCACATAATGTACCATCTAAACTAAATGCATTATCCCAATCTTTTATTACTTGATATAAAGGATCATTTTCATAAATATAAGAATAATATTGTGGTAGCTGAATACTTGGATTAATTTTTCTCATATCTCTTAAAGTAAGGTATTCATCAAATTCTGTAACATCATAAAGTTTTAAAGCACAGCATTTTTGAAAGTTTGAACCATAGTAATCTACTATTTCTTGTCTATCTGGTCGTGTATCATATCCAGTTGCTTTTAAAATTTGATTTGTATTTCCTTTTATAATGTCAGAAACTTTCATATAGCCAATTAATGCTTTATCTTCTTTTGCTGAATATACGTATATTTTTTTATTTAAGTCATAATCTTTTAATGGAGATTTTCTAAATTCGTATCCTTTTGTTTCAGCAAATATTTGTCTAGCATAGTAACTCATTATTGATATAACTATAAGTCTATCTCTTTGCTTTTTATCCATACTATCTCCCCCCTAACAAAAAAATATTATATCATAAAAACTTAATATTGACAACAATTATCGTATTTTTGGTTAAAGAATTCATTTTTCAAGCTCAAAATCATCTTTATCTTTTTCATTATAAGTATTTTTATTAGATTTCATATAACTAGGTATGTTAGCATAATCAAATAATTCATCTTCTTTATCAGTACTTCTTGAAATATCATAAACATCATCTGAATTAAAATCTTTATTGTCATAATATTCTATTATTTCTCTTGTAGTATCGCTTTTAGACTTATCATTACCAAATAGTAATATCTTTCTAAAAAAGCGTTTTATAGCCTCTAAAATAGTTGAAATATATGATTTTAAATTGTTGTTTTCCTCTGTTAAATTATGATTTCTAGTTTTTAATGATTTTATTTCTCTTTGCATACTTTGATTTTCTTTTTCTAATGTTTGATGGCTTTTAGTATAGTGATTAACTTCAGAAAATAACTCTTGTATTTTAGGTTCTAATTCAATTACTTTTTTAGTTTCATTAATAACTTTATTCATACTATCAAAAGTATCTTTTTCAATAAGCAATTGTGTTTTACTAAATGGAACTTTTTTAGTGGTTTTCATTTTTTCATCAAATTCATTCATAACAATATCTAATTTTTTATTAATATTTTTAACTTTATTTTCATAATATCTAGTAGTTTTCTTTAACTCTTTTGTTTTTTGATGCTTAGTATCACTATTTTTAATACCTCGTTCTAAATCATATCCTTTTTCAGTTAGTCTTTGATGATATTTATCTTGTAATTCAGATAAATGTATTTTATCTTTTATATATTGTTTTTTAGAAATAGTATATCGTTCAGTATTAGTTCTTTTGTCTAATTTTTTTACAAGTGGTATAACAACACAATGTAAGTGTGGTGTTTCTTCGTCTAAATGAATAACAGAATGTAATACTTGTTCTTTCTTATATCCTAAATCTTCATAAACAAAATCCATACAAGTATTAGCCCAATTTATAATATCTTCTCTTGTCATATTATCAAAAAATTTGTGTGTAGCTGTAAATAATAGTTCATCTGCAACTACATTTCTAGACTTATTTAACATCTCTGTAAACGTTCTTTTTCTTTCTTTTCTTTCAGTTTTCATTCTCTCATTATGCTCTTTTTCATATTCTTTTGTTATTTCTTTAAAGCCTTTTGTATAAGTAGTATTAATTGGTAGAAGTTCAATGTTATCTTTGCTTAATTCTAATTTAATATCAGGATTAGAATTATATGCTTGTTTTTCTCTATTATTATGTGATCCTATTTGTCTTAAATCGCTCATAGTCATAATAGGTTCACTTCTAAATATTGCATAATTTAAATTCATTTATCGTTCCTCCAATCTTTAAACTTGCATAGTAAAAAGATATGGGTTTTTCTCATATCTTCATTACATATATTTTTATATAAATTCTTTTAATTTTTATTATAATTACAATAACTTCTTATTTTACATTTTTCACAATTTGGATATTCACCACATATATTTGCTGACCTTAATAAACAAAATTGTATTAATATTGATTCAACAACTATTTCATCACAATTATTAAGATTTGCTATTTTTTTAATAATATTTAATACTTGTTGTTCTGTAGCGTTTTCATTTTCTACAATTCCTAGTCTATGATTACCAAATAATCTTTTAAGTTGAACACTGTTTTTACAAGTATTAATACCAATTCGTTTTAAATAATCATAAGCAAATGCTCGTCCAACTTGTGCCATTTTGTATTTTCCATCATTTAACATATTAGCAATATCATTAGGAGTTTCAATACTCACAAAGTTATCTAAACTTCCATAATCTTTTTCTATTTTTTCTAAAATTATTATATTTGTTGATAATGATTTCATCTGATTATTAATCATAGGATTTGTACAATGAATATTTCTTAATTTTTTTACTAAAATATTTGGTTCTACTATTTTTAAATAATTCTTATTATAATTATGAAATATCTCATCAATAGCGTCTATATTTTCTCTTATATTATTATCTCCCCATCTATGATTAGAAAGTTGTGCTATTATTAATGCTTTTAAATGTTCTTCAAAGGTATACTTTTTACCTTTTTTTCTTAAATTAACACTATTAATTAAATCTTTAATATCTTTCATATAATCATAATTAATTTTTTCCATACTTAATTTTATAAGAGGGTATATTGTTTTTAATTCCGTATCTTCTAATAAAGTAATTTTCTTTACTAATTCATAATTAGGATTATATGCTATTTGATTATTAATACAATCTTTTAAAATCTTTATAATTTCTTCATTAGATAAGTACTTAACTTTCTCAATAGGGAATATAATTTTATTTACCTCAACATATTTTATCAGTAAAGGTATTAACTCATGATTTTTAAAAATTTGTTCATTTTTCATAAAAAAATATCTCACTTTCTTAAATTTAGTCTTTAACTAATAAAGTGAAATATTGTCTAACCCCTTATTTTATGGGTTTTATTTATTTTTCTTTTGGGGTATCACATATTCATGAACACCCATGGTGTCATAACTAGTCTTGGACCATTATCATCCTCATAACCTTTGGCTGCGGGAATTACATATCCTACGCAATCTATCATTCTTATATTAGCAGAAAAATCCTCTATTTGAATTTTAGTTGCCGTAGCTGGAACGAATTTTGGTTCAGTAGTCATTATTGTTTTACCTGCTGCTGCCTGTGGTAGTTCATCTAAGCATCTCTTTCTTTCATATTCATCTTGAATATTTGGAATTATTAAGTTTTCCATAAACTTTCTAATAAAAGTTGATTTTCCTGTACGAACTGCTCCAACAACTCCTAGATATATGTCTCCTCCAGATCTTTGGCCAATACTTTTTATAACTTCTATTTTTTCCATTTACATACCTCTTTTCTTTTTATCACTAAATATTATGTCTAATAAAATGAAATATAACTAAAAAAAGAAAGTTAGTGCTTTCTTTTGTATACTTCTTTTAAGAAGTAATTATATAGCGCTTCAGTATTATCTAAATCTTCAGGATGAAATTGAACTCCAAGTAGAAAATGATTATCATCTATGTATTCAATACTTTCAATTATGTTATCTTGTGAAACTGCTGATACGATGAATGGTTTTTTTACTTTATTTATGGCATAGAGATGTCTAGTATTTACTTCTAATGTTGGACCAAATAATTTATACATTATAGTGTCTTCTTTGATGTTTATGATATGTTTTTTATCTTTATTATAATGATTATTTATTTTTATTAAGTCATCTTCGCTATTACTATTATTACTATATAAACCAAGTATTTGATGACCCATACATATCCCTAGTATTGGTATGTTATGATGAAAACAATAGTCCACTATTTGAAAATGATATGAATAGATATCACTACCACCTTGTATTATGATTCCATCACATAAATTTAATACTTCGGTATCGATAGGACTATTATCGTAGTTAAGTATGGCTATGTAGTTGCATTTGTTGTGGATATATTTTAAATTATTTTTTGTTACTACTTGTAAATTAACATTATTTAATACTTCATCTCTTGCTACTATACCTATGGTTACATTATTCATTAAATCATTTTATCTAAGTTATTTGGTACTTTGTCATTAAGTATTGTTTCAATTATTTTTTGTTCTTTTTCCTTAGATACCTCTCTTCCTGTCATTTTGGATAAATCTCCAATTACCTCACGCAATACTTTCTCATCTTTCATATTACTTTTTTGTAATTTGTCCGCTAGGTCAAGAATAGTATTTTTATCGACGTTAGTTTTCTTTTCAATTCGTTTAAAAAATTATCAGAAAAATTCATTAAAAAAACCTCCTAATACATTGTATGTTAGAAGGTTTAAACGGGTTAATTAATTATGTTTGTTTTTGAACTCTAATTTTATTGGTGTTCCTTCAAAATCAAAGTTTTCTCTTAATTTGTTTTCTAAGTATCTTTCATAAGAAAAGTGTATTAATTTATCACTATTTACAAATAATGTAAAAGTAGGGGGAACAGTTCCTGTTTGCTGAGCAAATGTTATTTTAAGTCTTTTACCTTTATATGATGGTGGAGCTTTTAACATAACAGCATCTCTTATAACATCATTTAGGATATTTGTTTTTATTTCTTTATGAGAATTTTCATATACTTTGTCTATCTCAGGCATTATTGTAAATATTCTTTTCTTGGTTAATGCAGATACAAATACAATAGGTGCATATGATAAAAATTTAAATTCTGCGCGTACTAGTTTAGTGAATGTACTAATATCATTCTTATCAGTTACTGTATCCCATTTGTTTACAACAATTATTAGTGGTTTGCCTTCTTCAAGGGCATAACTTGCTATGTGTTTATCATGCTCGATTATTCCTTCTTCAGCGTTGATAACAAGTAGACAAACATCACTTCTTTCAATGGCTTTCATTGAACGTAGTACAGAATATTTTTCTATTTTTTCGAATATTTTACCACTTTTTCTTATACCAGCAGTATCTATGGCTACATATTTCTTTTTATTATAAGTGAATTCAGTGTCTATGGCATCTCTAGTAGTACCTGCGATTGGAGATACTATTACTTTTTCTTCATTTAATAGGGCATTTACTAGACTACTTTTGCCAACATTTGGTCTACCTATTAGACAGAATTTTATTCTATCGTCTTGTTCTTCTTCTTCATTATAGTTGATATTAAAATCTTCAGTTACTTTATCTAGTAAGTCTCCTAGTCCTAGAGAATGTTCTCCACTTATAGGCATTACTTCTTCAAATCCTAATTCATAATAATTATAAATATTCTCTTCTCTTTTGATATTATCTAATTTATTAACTGCCACTACTACTTTTTTGCCAGATTTCATTAGAATATCTCTTATTACAAAATCATTTTGATTTAGTTCTTCTAATCCATCAACAACAAAAATAATTATATCGGCTTCTTCGATGGCTATATTGGCTTGAATTATTATTTCATTATTGAAGTTTTCATCAGATACGTCGATTCCTCCTGTATCAATTAAATGAAATTTATAGTTATTATGATATACGGTTCCATAGATTCTATCTCTTGTTACACCAGGTGTGTCCTCAATGATAGATACTTTTTTACCAATTAATTTATTAAATATTGTTGATTTACCAACATTTGGTCTTCCTACTATTGCTACTGTGGGCATTTTCATATAGTATCACCTCTTCCTAAGTATTATAACAGAAAATAAAAAAAAATACTATATATTTATTTTTATTCCTTTATTTATTATTTCTTCATAATTGTCATATATTATTTCTGATGCCTCAAGTAATTTTAAATATTCTTTTTTATTTATATTTTTTTTAGGTTTTAAATAGTAATTATTTTTGTAATAATAGATACTGCTGTTACTATGATTATTTATGGTAAAATAATCTATTTTATATAAGAATGTAGGATTGGTATGGACATGTATTTTTACTTCATATTCATTATCTATATTAAACATACTTTTATAATGTTTTAAAGTAATAATTGTTCCGTACATATTATTTTCATAAATATCTAATATTAATAATGGATTTAGTTTCTTTTTGTTTGTTATTTTTTTAAATATCTTTTTTGTTATTCTTTCTAGTGAATCTTTATTATAGATATTTATGTTGCTATTTGGTAAATTTATTTGATAAGTTATATTATCTATTTCTTTTATAATCATTTAACACTTCCATAGTAGTTTATGAAAAAAGATGAAAAAGGAAACTTTAACTTATATATTTTCCAATTTCATCATATATTTCATTTTTACCTGTTTTTGTTACACTAGAGAATAGTATAATATCTTTTTCATCTTGAATATTTAATTCTTTCATTATTATTTGTTTATTTTTATTGTGATTGTTTTTTGATACTTTATCTACTTTAGTACATACTATTGTTACTGGTATATTGTAAAATTTTAAATAATCATACATCATAATATCATCATTAGTTGGTTTATGTCTAAAATCAATTAGTAAAAATACCATTTGTAAGTTATCTCTTGATTTTAAATAACTTTCCATTATTAATCCAAACTTTTGCTTTAGTGAATTTCTAACTCTAGCAAAGCCATATCCTGGGGCATCTACAAGATAAAATTCATCATTTATTTTATAGAAATTTAATGTTTGTGTTTTACCGGGAGTAGCAGATGTTCTAGCAAAGTTTTTTCTGTTGATAATGGTATTAATAAAACTACTTTTACCAACATTACTTCTTCCTACAAGTAAGAATTCTTTTAGTTTATCAGAAGGATACTGACTTTCTCTTACTGCTGATATTATTAATTCTATGGTATTTATTTTCATTTTTCTCACCAAATTAATTGTATCATAATATATTTAAAAATGCAAATAATGTTTTTATGGAGACCTAAGGCTCCATAAAGCGGCGAACAACAAGTGTGAGACGAAAAAAAAGACTTAACGCCTTCGATCGCTTGATGATGATATTAATACTAATCTAAATATTTGTAATAGGGTAGATAATACTGAGGCAACATAAGTAAATGCTGCTGCTACTAGCATATTTCTAGCATTACCTTTTTCTTCTTTATCCAGTATTTTTTCTTTTTCTAGTTCATTTAAAGCTCTTTTTGAAGCATTAAATTCTACTGGCAATGTAATTAATTGAAATACTAACATGGCAAGTAGGAGTATTATACCTGCTTCAAGTAAAGGTGCTCTATTAAATATTAGTCCTATTAAGATAGCTAGATAACCTAACCTGGTACATATATTAACAAATGGTACAATAGCACTTCTTATACGCATGGGTATATATTTATTTTTGTCTTGGATAGCATGTCCACATTCATGGGCCGCTACTGCTGCTGAAGCAATACTTGAACCATGATAGATATCTGTAGATAGTTTTATTACTTTTCTTTTGGGATCATAATGGTCAGTTAGATTACCTTTGGTTTCTAATATCATTACATCTTCAAGATTATTTTTATCTAGGATCTTTCTTGCAGTATCATATCCGGTGTTATCTTTACTATTTAGTATTTTTTTATATCACTGTAAGATGATGAAACAAATATTTGGGCTATTAGGGTTATTAGAAATGATACTAAGTAGATAATATTACTATAATATAAATTTTCCATAGTTCCTCCTTAAAGAATATTTTCTTTTACTAATTTTTCTCTTAAAGTATCCGCTAGGGCAAAGTCTTTGTCTTCTCTAGCTTTAATCCAATTATTATAAGTTTCTTTTTGCTTTTCAGTAAACTCTGGCATAGAATAACTTAATCCTAGTATATTAGTTATTGTTAATATTTTGTTTGTTAATGTTAGAATATTGTTACCTTTATTTCTTATTTCTTGATTTAAATCTTTAACAAGAGATAAAAGTAATGTAATAACATTTGGAGTATTAAAATCGTCATTCATATATTCTTCAAATGTACTATCTTTTTCTTCTTTTATATTGTGAATGTTTTTGATATTTAATTCATTGTTAGCACTTTTTAATACCGTCTTGATTTTATTATCAATAATTAGTGCCTCATCAAATACTTTATCAGTTAGATTTAGTGGTTGTCTATAATTTGTACTTAGAAAAGCTAATTTTATAACATTAGCAGAGTGCTCTTTGATGAAATCTTTGGCTAAGATAAAATTATTTAAACTTTTACTCATCTTTACATTATTTATATTTATATGACCATTATGCATCCAATAATTAGCAATATAATTATTATTTAATGCAATACTTTGAGCTATTTCGTTTTCATGATGTGGAAATTTAAGATCTACTCCTCCTGCATGAATATCTATTTTATCTCCAAATAATTTATTAATCATAACAACACATTCAGTGTGCCATCCTGGTATTCCTTCACCCCAAGGACTTGTAAATGTTTCTCCTTCGGTAGTTTTTCTCCACAAGGCAAAGTCAAGTGGATTTTCTTTTTTTTCATCAATATCTACTCTTGAACCGGAAATTAATTCTTCAATGCTTTGATTTGATAAAATACCATAATCTTTTATTTTACTTACTCTAAAATAAACGTCACCATCGACAACATAAGCATAGTCTTTTTCAATTAGTTTACTTATGAAGTTAAATATATCGTCTAAATAATTTATTACTCTAGGTCTATAATCAATATTAGAACAATTATAATTTTTTAAATCTTCTTCATAGGCTTTAATAAATTTATTCGCTACTTCTCTTTCAGTCATACCTAATGCTTCAGCAGCCTTTGTTATTTTGGGATTGATATCAGTATAATTTGAAGCATATTTTACATCATATCCTAAATATTTTAGATATTTATATACCATATCAAATGTTATTACTGGCCTCATATTTCCTATATGAACGTAGTTATATACGGTAGGACCACATACATACATGGTAACTTTTCCTTCATTTATTGGTTTGAATTCTTCTACTTTATCAGTAAGTGAATTATATATTCTCATATTGACCTCCTTGTACCATTATAGTTTAAAACTATGGTAAAAATATGTGAAAACATTTCTTAATTTATTATATCATTATTTTTTGATATTAGAAATAAAAAAATATAGAAAAATACCTATTTAAACATATTAAATGGGTATCTATTTGGTAAATCTAAATTAAATGTAATACTTCTTTAGTAGTTGGATGAGTAAATGTTAATGTTTGGGCAAAAAGAGCTATATCTATGTTTTTAGGATTGTTTCCATATTTAGAGTCTCCCACTAGAGGATGATGTCTTGAAGAAAACTGAACTCTTATTTGGTGTGAACGACCTGTTATTAAGTTTATTTTAACTAATGATAAATTGTTTTTACTACTAATAAGAGTATATTCTAGGCATGAGTATTTTCCTTTTTCTTTAGTTGAAACATAACTAATATTTTCTTTTTCGTTTTTTATTAGGTAATCTTCAAATTTTCCTTCTTTAGGAAGAGTTCCTTCAACTACAGCATAATAGGTTTTATGAAAATTATTTTTTCTTATTTCATCACTTAATCTAGAAGCAGCCTTTGAGGTTTTGGCAAATACCATGATGCCTCCGACAGGTCTATCTAGTCTATGTACTAGTCCTATATAGGCATCACCTTTTTTATTTTCCTTCTTTATACGATATTCTTTTAATATGGTAATTAAGTCTATAGCATTACTGCTATCAGCTTGTACGGGAATACCTACTGGTTTCTCAATTACAAGAAGATGATTATCTTCATATATTATATTAATCTTTGGTGACTTTTCCATATATACCACAAGGTAATATTAAATTATTTTCTGTAACTGGAAGGGTGTTTTCACCAGTTTCTATTTTATTACCTTTAAATTCTAATTTTAATATATTTTCTAATGATATATGACTTATTCCAGTAGTATAACTGCTTATTAAAAGAAATGAAAAATCTTCATCTAAAATATCTTTTACTTTAGATAGTAGGGTAGGAAAGTCATTTTCAAACTTCCATACTTCTTTATTTGGTCCTCTTCCATAACTAGGAGGATCCATAATTATACCATGATAGGTTCTGCCTCTTCTTTTTTCTCTTTCGATAAACTTTATGACATCTTCGGTTATGAATCTAATAGTTTTATTTTCAAGATGCGATAGTTTCATATTTTCCTGAATCATTTTTTGTATCGTCTGATTTTGGTCCACTCCTAAAGTAATAGTACTTGGGAGATTCGGGAATTCTGTGGGATGAAAACTTTTTAACTGTTTTTCATCCGGGAAAAGCAATACTATCTTACGTCCCCATTTCTCAAAATCCTTGCCCAATGCTGCCATATCTTTTAAAGCATGATTGGTAGGTTCCTGTCCGGCAGACAGTATACCCACTACAAAATAGCCACGACCACAAGCTTGCAGAATACTTTGCATCTGATCGTGATCACCTACCGGACGAAAAAGTGACTCTGAATCAAAACTGCCAATTACCTGTACCTGGGTTTCACTCTCACGCATAACCAAATCCACGTAGCATTATGATCTTTTTCTACATTAAAAAAGGAAAGATTGGCAAGTACACCCCCATTAGCCAGACGCGTTCCGGTGGTAAGCATATAATAACCGGTATCCAGCCGTGTACCATTTTTCAATAATTGCTCCC
>ERZ791618.174-NODE-174-length-37948-cov-2.159607_pt1 | contig 37948 bp, 29 predicted proteins | sample MGYA00510059_ERZ791618 | MGnify/ENA primary metagenome ERZ791618 (study PRJEB30046, sample SAMN00715159) | human gut metagenome | study: EMG produced TPA metagenomics assembly of the A metagenome-wide association study of gut microbiota in type 2...
TACAATGATAGGCTCCTGATTTATTTGTCCGGAGTATCTCCCTTGGTAAAGATTCTTCCAGATTGATCATCAGAGTCTTGTCAAATCGTAAATAACTCATAGTTGTGCATTATTTAAAGGTTAATTGTTCAGGTATCATGCTCCATACCTCGCCTACTATGTTTACGGGTATGATAGTGATGCCCAAAAATACAAATTAAAGACAATACGCAAAATAAAAAGTTCATTTATTTTCGTTTTTTACTTAAATATTCGTAGCATTGTACCAAAATAACAGAAACCTGTACGAAACATGAAGCATGATATCCGCCGGATAGCTCTGGCAGCGGTTATACCGTTATTCCTTATTTTTATTCTTTACTTGCTAAAGTTCCTTGAAGTCGGTATGGACTGGGATTTCAGGAGGTTAGGTGTATATCCTATGGAGCAAAGAGGAGTATTTGGTATCTTCGCACACCCGCTTGTACATGGCAGTTGGAAGCATTTACTGGCAAATACACTACCGCTACTCTTCCTGATGTGGTGCTTGTTCTACTTTTACCGGCACATTGCCTCTTATATATTCTTTGCCATCTGGATAGGATGCGGTGCACTCACCTTCTTATAGGCAAGCCGGGATGGCACATCGGAGCCAGTGGAATTATCTACGGCCTTGCATTTTTTCTATTCTTCAGCGGCATTCTTCGAAAGCACGTTCCACTGATTGCTATCTCCTTATTAGTTACCTTTCTTTATGGTGGACTTATCTGGAATATGTTTCCATTCTTTGCAAAAGAAACCACTTCCTGGGAAGGACACCTTAGTGGAGCCATAGCCGGCACAATATGTGCAATTGCATTTATGGGATATGGACCTCAACGACCGAACCCGTTTGCAAACGAAGACGATGAAGAAGAAACACTTGACGAAGAGTCCGAAGAAGAGTCTGGGAAAGAATTAGGAGAAAAGGAGCAGGTTAATGGAGAAAAGGCAGCCTGCCACCCAATAGAAGAGACAGGCTGCCATAAGGTAGAAGAGGAACCGGCATCATAATCTACAAAATAAGGAAACAAAGAACGGTACGCTCATATCAATAAGTAAACCATGAAAAATGGCAATAGGCACCATCTCTTTCCCTGAATAACGGGTAATTACAGGCAATATCACATCCATTGAATTAACCCCGGCAGCCGATATAGGAGCTAACCGACCGAAGTATCGTACCAACAACGGTGCTCCCAACAAGGCCATCATTTCTCTGAATATATTTGCCAACAGAGCTATTGTACCCAGTTCCGTAGCTAACTGAATTCCTATCGATGCTTCTTTAAACTGTGTAATCAGCACAGACGATAAAGAATAGTAGGCAAAACCACTTCCCACCGCCATACAGTCGAATATACTCCAACGACTGAGCAACAGGCTGGCTATTGCTGAAAACAGCAGGGTTCCACTGATAGTAGCCAGCGGAATCAGTAAGAACTTCAGACGAAGCTGAGAAATCATGCTCTTCAATTCTTTATTAGAGCCGATACTGATACCAATCTGAAACATCAACGCATACAGTATATATATAGACAGATTACCCGTCTTCAAATCTAATGGGAAATACCCCAAAACTCCTAAAAGGCATCCGCCCACAAAAATTCCCAATACAATCAAGCTATCTTTCATACCTTTTTCTTTTTAGAAGTGAAAAACAATCTTAATACAATCCACGAAGCTAAAATACTCCCTACGGTAGCCGACAAAGCCAATAACGCTGCTTGCCATCCGAAAGAAAAAAGATTATCCACAATCAGTCGGTTGGAACCAATAGTAACTCCCAGAACAAACAGCAACAAAAATACCGTATAAGATATAGAAACTTCCACTTTGCGTAAAAACGAAATACGACGCAAACCATAACCTATGATAATGCCCAAGATCATCAGGCCAAGTATTTTAAACATAACAATTCCAGTTTAGATTAATGCAACAAAAAACACAATTACTAAAGAATTAGTAACAGACGAATAGAATGCCGGCAACCAAAGTCATCCGGCTAAAGAAAAAAAGTGATAAGAGTATTTAGATAAATCCACTGAACCAATGTACATGCACGACGCTACAGCAGCAAATATGTTCGTTCTGCAGCAATCGCTTTAAAGGATTATATGTACATAAATTTTTCATTATCGTTCAGAATTTGAGTGCAAAGGTAGAACTTCTATGTATATTTTCCAAATATGTATTCAATAAAGCAACGAATTTGATCTTTATCAAGTTTTATGCAGCGCCTCTACCAGCAAAGTAATGTTCGCCATAAACAACCTTACCGAGATAGCTAATAGAATGATACCGAAAAACTTACGGATAATATAAATACCGCCTTTACCCAAGAAACGTTCTACACGTCCGGTCATGCTAACAACAAAATACACCCATATCATATTCAACACCAAAGCAATGATAATATTAACACTGGCGTATTCTGCACGAAGAGAAAGTAATGTAGTGAAAGCACCTGCACCTGCCAGCAACGGGAAAACCAACGGCACTAAAGTAGCCTCCTTAATCGGCCCCTGATTCTTGAATATCTCTATATCCAGAATCATCTCCAGAGACATCAGGAAAATAACGAATGCACCCGCTACGGCAAACGATTCAATATCCACATGAAATAACTTTAACATCATATCTCCTGCATAGAAGAAGCCTATCAATAACGCAAAAGATATCAACGTGGCCTTCAATGCGTTCACTTCTTTACCTTTTTCCTTCAAATTGATAATGATAGGAATAGAACCAATGATATCGATAACTGCGAATAGTACGATAAATGCACTGATCATTTGTTGTAAGTTAAATGCTACAAACATGTGTCCCTCCTTTTTTTTGCAAAGATAATCGATTTTTATGCATTCCACAAGATTTAATTACCTGAATGAATAGCACGTTTAAGAAATAATAAAAAAAACAAAAAGAGAGGCAAAGTGTTTACGGTAAATAGCTATTATGCCTACATTTGTTTTCAAACAAGAAGTTGATAAAGATATGGAAACGATGTATGACACCCTGCTCCAATTGCCACTATTCCAAGGACTCGCCCATGAGGACTTCACCAGTATATTGGGAAAAGTAAAATTACATTTCACCAAGCATAAGGCGGGCGAAATCTTAGTTAAAAAAGGTACAGCATGTGTACAGTTGGTATTTATCTTAAACGGGGAAATCGCTTCATCTACCTCATCTACAGATAATTCTTACACCTTTACAGAGTTCTTTCAGGCTCCTTATCTGATTGAACCTCAATCCTTGTTCGGTATGAACACATCTTATGTATCTACCCACGTAGCCCATACAGAAGTACATACCGTAACTATCAGTAAAGCATTTGTAATGAACGATTTGTTCAGATACGAAATCTTCCGACTCAACTATATGAATATTATCAGTAACCGGGCACAAACCTGCTACAATCGTTTGTGGACGGAAGTTCCGGAAAGACTTGAAGCACGTATCACCGATTTTATACTCTCACACATTGAACGTCCCTCGGGAGAAAAGATACTGAAAATAAAGATGGAGGAACTTGCCAATGCTATTAATGACACACGCCTGAGTGTATCGAAAGCATTGAATGGTATGCAGGAGAGTGGCTTACTGGAGCTACACCGAGGCGAAATAGTGATTCCGGACTTAGAAAGATTGATCCCCTAAAAGCCTTTTTTATAAGTATCAGAACATAAATTACGCGAATGATACAGATATTTTCTTTGATTCTTTAAAGAAATCAGTTCTGTATCATTCGCGTAATTCTTATTCTAAAGTTTTCTTTAGTTACCGTCCGGCTTTTCCACTTCCGTAAACGGAATGTCATTCCATTTAAAAGAGTCGCGATTATCCGGCTGTGACGGGTTATATCCCTGGTAATCTGCTCTCAGGAACTTCACAACGGGCAATCCGGCTTTCTTCATACCTTCAATTACACATTTAGCAATCTGGTAGGCTCCATACGGATTAAAATGGGTATTATCCGCCAATGGTCTATCCTGTCCGGGATAAGTATTTGCCGGATAGTGCACAAAAGCATGTTTAGACTCCTCTACTCCCATAGCCTCATACAAGACACGTGTCATAGCATGCAGGTCTATTAAAGGTATATTTTCCTTTTCTGCCAACCAGCGTACTGCATCGGGAAAATCGAGATGAGTGTTTTCTATCTTACCATTTTCATCAAAGCGACGTCTTTGGGTAGGAGTTACCAATACAGGTTGAGCACCACGGGCACGGGCTTCATCTACAAAAGTTTTCAGGCTTGTCATAAAAGAATAAAAAGCACCCTTACCAGGACCTTTCTGTTTCTGGTCGTTATGACCGAACTCCATAAAGATATAATCGCCCGGTTTCATTTGCGTCAGAGCTTTCTTTAAGCGACCGGCACCAATGAAAGTATTGGCGGATTCGCCAGACTCAGCATAATTTGCAAAGCAAATGCTATCTGTAAAAAAGCGAGGCACCATTTGCCCCCAGCTGGCCCAGGGTTCATTATCCTGATCTACTACAGTAGAGTTACCACATAAGAAGATCGTAGGAACATTTTCCACACGCTCAATAATCAGCTCTGTTAACTGGGGAGCATCTCCGTTGAATTCTAAAGTCAGCTTATCGTCCCAGTTCAGTTTGCTACGTTCACGCGGCTTGATGCGTACGTCTTCTTTGTCGGAGATATGTATATCACGCTTATTTATAGTGAAGGAACAGGGCAGCAATTCCCCTTTCTTCGTTTTCACGTTCTCATAAAAGAGACGGCGTGATTCTCCACGAAGTGTCGTTTCTCCTGCATTGCGTTTGCTGCCGACAATAGCCGTAACATGATAATTCCCATCCGGTACGGCTACAGAAAAGAAGAAAGGAGCCTTACTCTTTCCGTCAGGAGAAGGACACAAGTCATATCCATAGCCTTTTGCCTGATCATACCGGTCGGCAGATGTAATCTTGATATATCCGTCCTTCACTTTTTTACCGGAAGTAAAGTCGAACTTATAACTTTGTGCTCCCGCACCGGAAGCAAACAAGAACCCTAAAATTAACAATGTAAAAATCCGTCTCATATCTCTTTCATTTTATGTTAGTTACTTAATTTATTATGCAAAGAAAAAGAAAAGGAACGACTTCACAGTCCCTCCTTCCCCCTAATTGACTTTTTAATCAATTATACTATAATCTATGAAATCTGTTACTAATGTCTTTATTTTATACACTTCAGCGCCTGCCAACAGGAAGCAGCCGATACCATAATCCTCAAAATCAGGTATTTTATCATAAGTCACCGGCTGACCGTCTTTAGGTTCCTTTCCTGTTCCCTGTACATAGCCCAAACAACCGTTTGGATGAACAGCATCCTGTACCATTGCATTCCAGGCTTTCAACAATACAGGGAGGTATTCTTTCTTATCCAACAACCCATTGCGCACGCCCCAGGCCATTCCATAAACAAACAAAGCCGTGCCACTCGTTTCTTTACCGCCAAAGTTTGTTTCATCATGCAAACTCGCATTCCAGAAACCATCTTTACGCTGGCATTTCTTGATTGCCTTACTCATAGTCAGGAAGTCATTGATATAATCTGCACGATGCAGCTCATTTGCGGGTAATTCTTCCAACACCCGCACCAATGCGGCATACGCCCAACCATTGCCACGGCTCCAATAGCAATCTTCTCCATTCGGTTCTTTATAGGGCGGAACAAAGTCATGATCTCTCCACCACAGTCCGTCTTTAGGGTTGAACAGACCATTCTTAGCATACTCGTTGCGGGTATAGCTATATAATTCCCACATCTTATCAGTATATTTCTGCTCTCCTGTCAATTTGCCCAGTTTAGCATAAATAGGCATTGCCATTTGTATGGCATCTACCCACCACCAATCGTTCACCTGCGGAGTATTAACCACCATATCAATATTAATCTTGATATTCTTAATCATCTCCGGATTGGGGCAAATATTATACAAATCGATATAAACCTGTCCGCAACACTGGTCATCGGCATTACGGGTAATATTCCCGTTGCGCATTCCCCATTTATGATAATCAGCCCACTGATAAGCATAATTATAATAATCTTCCCGTGGAAAAATGGAATGCAGCGCCATCAATCCCTCATAATATACTCCCCGCGTCCAGATATTGCTGGGACGAATAATACCATTATAAGACGGCGTACGATAATCTGCATACTTCTTCATGAAGTAATCATTCACTTTTACCAAAGTTTTAAGTGTCTCTTTCCTGTCGGGTAATCCTTGTGCACTGACACTCCCGCAAATGAGACTCATAAAGAGGAAAACTCCTATCAATTTCTTTTTCATGATGTGGTTATTACTCATTAATACTGTTCTATATCTTAATCTACCTATTGTTTCACACTAATTATTGTACTCTTCACCATCCACGGTTATATTCCGGTACACCACTTTTTCGGCATCATCCGTCACAAACAAAGAACGTACATCCGGCTGTTTATAATGAAAATGTACATTATCCAGCGTCACTCCCTGTGCATGACGGATATAAAAACCTTTTGCCGGAATAGTACCAAACATCCATGGTTCCGGGTAAGTCTTTTCATTCTCAGGCGGAATACGCTTGCCATCTTCTGCCGTATAGCCTCCCTGATGATAAATATGGATATTGCTGAAAGTTACATCCTCGATCCATGCTCCCGGCACCCCACTGATAATGGAAGAGTAACGTGAATCGGCATTGAATACATTGACATTACTGATAAGAATACGCTTCATTGAACCTACCGGAGTTCCTTCGGGGCTACGCATACGTTTGCCAAGGCGCAGGAAGAAAGGGGCATTCACAATATCCCGCATTGTGATATTGCTGATAACAATATCTTCCAACTGACCGCCATCCACCGTTTCAAGGGCAAGACCGCGACAACGCTCAAAGATACAGTTCGTAATAGCAATGTTTTTGAAGCCGCCACTGGATTCAGTGCCCAACTTTATACGCCCCGTTACATAGCCGTGATCGGGCGCCTGCGGTTCATCGCACTGCCATGTGGCATCCACATCGTTCCACGGTCGTAACCGGTAACATAGCAATCGGAAATCGTCACATTCTCCGTGCCCCTGAAACTTCCGAGAGCATAGGATGCCTTCAATACAATCGCATCATCCCACGGACTGTTGACACTACATCCCATTATACGGACATTCTTACAGCAATCTATATCGAATCCGTCACGGTTGGTATCCACTTTCAGGTTGATAATGCTCAGATTATCCACTCCGGTAGCCAACAACGCAAAATGTCCGCAACGCAACATGGAGAAATCTTTCAGTGTGATATTTTTGCAAAGCTTCAAGCTGATAGCCTTATTTCCCACTCCCGGCAAACGACTTTCTTCACGAGTCAGTCCACGGCCATAGATCAGTCCGGGGCCGCTAATAGTCACATCTTCGATGCCAATTCCCCAGATCAGGGAGTTTTTCCAATGGCTATGACCAAAGTCCTGATAACGGTTATGTTCGTTCGGCTCAGCCTCATCATATCCACCCTCCGGAGTAGGCGATGCCGCAATGATGCGTGCACCCTGTTCCAGATAAAGATGAACATGGCTGGCAAGCCGTATGGAATAGCAGGCATATTCTCCGGCAGGGATATATACGGTTCCACCACCTTCACCGGTAGCCGCAGAGATGGCACGATTAATGGCAGGCGAATCAATGGTCACCCCGTCGGCTCTGGCTCCATAATCTTTCACATTATGGATGGATGCCTGCATCAGCAGCACCCAGCAACAAACCGATATGAACACAACCAAACGTTTCATCTCTTATTTTCTTTTAGAAATAATTCCGGTAACATAAAGTAATTATAATCCGCCTTGGCGTTCTGTTTATAGAAACAGAAGTAACAATTCTCTTGCGCAGTCCAGGAGTAGAAACCGGAAAGTACAGGAGCATCTGTTTTCTTTCCCGAATGATACAATTCAAGTGGAGTTTTCTGCTGATGGGCATCCGACAAGCGAAGTTCAGAACCAATAGGCATGATTCCCGAAGTAACCCGCAAACCCATGCTTTTGCCATAATATACAGTGACAGCGTTCTCTTCATCACTGAATACATTGTCCCGGCAAGCCCCGGGAGAGATTACGTTTCCTTCTCTCGAAAGAGTTTCATCTTCATTGCAGGCTCCGAAAGCCCAACACAAAGATATATTTTGGGGTAAACGGGAGCCGGAAACCTCCATTACAAAACCCTTCGTATCTGCCAAAGGACATATTACCAACCTAACTTCACCCTTTTCTAACAATGCATCCTTTATGATATATATCCGGTCTCCCGTTTTCTTCAAACTACATTCATCCAACCAACGGCTTTCATCACCTGCTACTATTCCGAGCCGGAAAGTACCCGCCCCTTTAGACAAACGGAAAGGAAGCACCTGTGCTTTCACTTCCATCAGCACAAGGACTAACAATAATAATATCGTGATGCTTCTCCTCATAGTATCCAGTCTTCCGTTAATTAATTCATGCTGCGAAAATAGGCCATTTCATTGTTTCAATAAATGGAAACATGTACATTTACATGGAAATTCATCTAAAAGAGTCCTATATTGCAGGAAATTGCACTATTTTCCATAGGCTCTTTTTCCTGAGTCTCTTACCTTTGCGTACATATAAATCCAACAAGAAAAATATCCATGAAAAAGCAAATCTTCACTCTACTTTGTGCATGCCTGATGAGCGGAATGCTCTTTGCACAATCAACATGGTTCAATGACAAAGACCTCACCCTGACCGGTGTTTACTACTATCCCGAACATTGGGACGAAAGCCAATGGGAACGTGACTTCAAGCAGATGCATGACTTAGGTTTTGAGTTCACCCACTTTGCCGAGTTTGCCTGGGCGCAACTGGAACCGGAAGAAGGTAAATATGACTTCGCCTGGCTGGACAAGGCAATCGCTTTGGCAGACAAGTACAAACTAAAAGTAGTGATGTGTACTTCTACCGCTACCCCACCCGTGTGGTTAAGTCGTAAATATCCTGAAATCCTGATTAAGTATGAAGATGGTACAGTCCTCGACCACGGTGCCCGTCAACATGCATCATTCGCCTCTCCACGGTATCGGGAGCTTGCCTACAAGATGATAGAAAAGTTGGCACAACATTACGGCAATGATCCACGCATCGTAGGCTGGCAGCTTGATAACGAGCCTGCCGTACAGTTCGATTATAATGAGGCGGCAGAAGTAGCATTCCGCAACTTCCTGAAAAACAAGTATCACAATACTATCAAAGAACTGAATGATGCCTGGGGTACTGCTTTCTGGAGTGAAGTTTATTCGACCTTTGACGAAATCACCCTCCCCAAGACTGCCCAGATGTTTATGAACCATCATCAAATACTGGATTACCGACGCTTTGCCGCCGGACAAACCAATGACTTCCTGAACGAGCAATGCCTACTGATTAAGAAGCATGCCCGCAACCAATGGATTACCACCAATTATATCCCCAACTATGATGAAGGCCATATCGGTGGAAGTCCCGACCTGGATTTCGTAAGCTATACCCGCTACATGGTTTATGGCGATAACGAAGGCATCGGACGTCGCGGATACCGGGTGGGAAATCCGCTACGCATTGCCTTTGCCAACGATTTCTTCCGCCCTGTGCAAGGAACTTACGGAGTAATGGAACTGCAACCGGGACAAGTAAATTGGGGAGGTATTAATCCACAACCACTTCCCGGCGCTGTCCGCCTGTGGCTCTGGAGTGTATTTGCAGGAGGAAGCGACTTTATTTGTACGTACCGTTACCGCCAGCCGCTTTACGGAACAGAGCAGTATCATTACGGAATTGCCAACACAGACGGCACTACCATCACCCCCGGAGGACATGAATTCGAACAATTCATCAAAGAAGTGAAACAACTGCGTACACAGGCAAAAGCACGTGATGTGAAACCCGCCGATTACCAAGCCCGTCGCACCGCCATACTTTTCAATCACGAAAATGCATGGAGCATCGAACGCCAGAAGCAGAACCGTACCTGGAACACGATGGCACACATTGACAAGTATTACCGTACGTTAAAAAGCTTCGGAGCTCCGGTCGATATCATTAATGAAAGCAAAGACCTGTCACAGTATCCGGTAGTCATTGCTCCTGCCTATCAGATGGCAGACAAAGCATTGGTAGACCGTTGGACTGAATATGTAAAGAATGGCGGTAATCTGGTATTAACCTGCCGTACAGCACAGAAAGACCGTTACGGCCGTCTGCCCGAAGCACCTTTCGGTTCGCTAATCTATGATTTGACGGGAAATGAAATGGAGTTTTACGACCTTCTGCTCCCCGAAGAACCGGGAAAGTTTGTGATGGATGGTAAAGAATACCACTGGAATACCTGGGGAGAGATACTGAAACCGGGTAAGGATTGCCAGACCTGGGGAAAGTATATCGAAGAATTTTATGAAGGAAAACCGGCCATTACTACCCGCAAACTTGGTAAAGGTACTATCACTTATGTAGGAATCGACAGCACGGACGGAACCTTAGAAAGAGATGTACTCAAAAAGCTCTATGCAAAACTGAATATATCTGTAATGGACTGCCGTATGGAGTAACGATGGAATATCGCAACGGTTTGGGAATAGTTCTCAATTATGGCGACAAGCCCTATCGCTTCAATCTTCCTGAAGGAGCCAAAGCTTTGATAGGAACAACAGATATTCCGACGGCAGGAGTACTGGTATTTGCAACAAAGCAATAGTTTAGAGCCGCACATCTATTTATACACAATAAGTATCATGAGAAAGAAACTATTATTTATCATCTTCTGCCTGTCCGCCCTCACGGGATTCGCACAGACAGCAAACACTCACCCGCAAGCGGATGATCTGAAAGGAAAACGTATCGGAGTCATTGGTGACAGCTATGTGAAGAACCACAAAGAAGCTGTTGAAAATACCTGGCACTACGCTTTTGCAAAAAAACATGGCCTGGAATACTTCAATTATGGCAGAAATGGGAATAGCATTGCTTATTCCAGCCCGCGCTGGGGCGAGGCCATGTACATAAGATATAAAGAGATGGCAGACAACCTCGACTATGTTATCGTAATCGGAGGACATAACGATGCCTTCAAACTCGATTCCATCGGAGGGATAGATAACTTCAAGGCTAAGCTGGAAATACTCTGCAAAGGACTCGTAGAGAAATATCCCACAGCCAAAATATTCTTCTTTACCCGATGGAACTGTAAGAACTTCAAGGGAAGTGACTCCGAGAAAGTGATAGACGCCATGGTGGAAGTCTGCGGTAATTACAGCATTCCCATCTTTGATTGCGCCAGGAAGGGAGGCATCTATGCCGACAATGACGCTTTCAGGAAAATATATTTCCAGGGAGAGAAGGACACGGCACATCTGAATGCAAAAGGCCATGCCCGCTTCCTGAAAGTAGCGGAGAACTTTATATTACAGTATTAAGGGGAACGGTGTATTTTATTTCACCACAAATTCACCTTGTATCTTAACCGCTTCACCCTTATCCGTGATTCCCTGCAAAGTCACCACATAAGTTCCTTTCATATCCGATGTATAGAAACTAACGACATCCGTCGTAAGAGTTATATCCGGATTCCAATAAAGTGTATGACGGAAATCAGGAATACGGGATGTTAGTTGTTCTTCCGAATCATATGCCGGAGTCATAAAAACAGGCCGGTTCTGAGGAAACTCATAAGCAAACAACTGGGAATTCTCATCCAGACGTAGTCCGGGGAGAGTTCCCTTATGTGTAATCAATGAAACGATTCCCTCATACAGCTTACCACCAAATGTATACCTGCCACTATATTGGTGGATATAATGCAATAAGCGCGCGTTGTAATCCAATACCGTTTCATGGTTCTCAATGGGGACTCCATCTATCAGCACTAACGCTTTCAAACTACTGAATCGTTTAATATCTTCCTGCAATATTCTGATAATGGTTTCACCTTCTACCTTACTTACGCGTACTCCCATCACAAACTCTATAAAGGCCTCACGTACTGTATTAAAACGAACGTACTCATCCAGATTATAGCTGATAGAAGGAGAAAAATTATGTAACTGTTCCAATATACTCTGATTCTGAGTGGAATCTACCGGCAGAATAGCATGCAACTGCGCTCCGATACTACGCTCTATCAGCGCTTCTTCATCGTATACCAAACATAGTTCAGGAAGACTTTCTGGTAATGTTCCGGCAAAAGGAGAGACTACTTCCAATCTGCCCGGACGCCCTCTTCCCGGCAAAGCCGTCAACACGACATCCTGCATATTCGTGATTCCCGAAGTATAAAAAGCATAAGTACCATCGGGCTGTAATTGCCCATCGAAGATCCGTATGTCCTTACCTACACATGATAACCGTGCATCCACTGAATCGGCAGGCGCTCCTATTAGCTTTCCGGTCACTATATGTCCTTCACATTCGGCAATAAGATGAGCAGATGAACCGGTATTCGTTTTTTGTAAACTCCCCAGAGATGGGAAAAGTGGTAATGTGCAGTCTTTCCTCACCACAGATAAAGTCAGATCCCGCATATTGTCCGGTAATCCAGACAGCTTCAATGTTACCTTACTACGATTACCATATACAGATTTATCTGTTAATGAACGTAACGAAGAAGCCGGCAGATTTTCGGAGATCCGTAAAATAGAATCTGTTAATAACTCTACATCATCTTCCTCCGTAGCCTGATTAGCATTCAGTACGGCAATGTATTTTCCGGGGAAACAATCTGCCGACCGATTTCTCATGTAGCGAGTATATGCCATAAGCTGATAAGTGCCCGAATGCATGGTTTGAGGAAATTTGATACGTCCCCATCCCACCCCATTTTTCAAGGCTATTTTTCCTTGTGCATACGCCTGATGCGTATCACTGATTTCAACATAAGCCACCTTGCTTATCTGACTCTCACGATACAGGGAATCGGTCACACACACCTTTATCCACATGTCTTCACCTGCCAGATAATTGTCTTTATCCGTATATATTCGCATATGTTCGGTGGTCTGAGCCTGCAAGGTCAACACTGAAACTAAACAAACGATGATAGATATAATTTTTCTCATAATACTCTGGTATTAATAATCCCTGTCCGGTAACGGCCAGAAAGAAGGTTTATTGAGAGTTGCACCTAAATCGCGGATATCCGTACAGCCTTTTTTAGCCCACTTATAACCTAACATATCCAAATAAGCAATGCGATATCCTTCCATATACAAATCACGGTTACTTTTACCTTCCGTATCTTCCAAAAGATTACAGTCATACGTATTGTCATACTGTATCTCACTGTTCGAAATGTAAAGGCGGTACTCGCTTACATTCATATTGACTCCCACATAGCCTATTGCCTGCTTATCCGGATTACTACAAGTGATATTGGTAGGCAGTTCCGACGGTTGCGGAGTAAACAGTCCTCCCATATCTTCACTCAATTTCGCTTTGTTCTCATAATATTCAAACTCTCCTTTCGATAAGGCTCTTTGCTTCATCAACGTACTATAATAATACGAAACTCTGAGATTGTTGGAAGCAATAAAATAGATTTTCTTATCCTTTATCAAATTAGTCACATTCGATTCTGTAGAACCCACAAGTGTTTTGTTCGATTCTGCATGGGTCCAGCCTTGTGCAAAGGGAGCCTTTTCATAAGTCGTCACATCATCTGTCACCGGATCATAGAACCATTGGACATAAAATGCCGTCCTCACCTCCCAGTCTTCCTCATAAGACCAAAGATAATAAGCAGGTTCATTACCCTTTACTGCCTGTGTGGAAAGGTAGATGTAGATATTCCCGTAGTCTTCCGGCTGATTAAAAGTAATACTCTCTATGGCCGCAGTCTCTATCGGATGCTGAATTCAGAGGTATATGTATCCCCCTCGTACACAATCTCCGCTCCATAACGTATTTGTTGATTCAAAGGACCTATCTGTACCTGGTAGCGTCCGTTACCCATGGATACCCCCTTTATACGCGAACCATCATCTCCCACAACACTGACATCAGCTACTATCTGGTTATAATCCCCGGGGGCACTTTCTTCGTTTAGAGAAAAGGTACGACTCAGTGAAAAGATTACAGTACTATCCGATATGATGTTTCCTTCCACTACCAGAAGTCCTATTCCGCCATCCGGAAGTTTTGCATCAAACTTATCAATGCAGTTAGTTAAAGTGATCCATAGCAAACTTGTCAAGACTAATATATTCGTTCTTCTCTTCATACCTCTTTTAGAATTTAATGTTATAAGTGACAAAAGGAATAGGTGCCCCGAAAATAGACATTTTGTATCCTTGTATCTTACCCTTTTCGGACACATAATAAATGGAGTAGACATTCTTCCTTCCGGTCAAGTTGTAGATACCGAAAGAAATAGAGCTATGCGTCAATAAAGTCAGATGATGGCTTGGTTCCACATTGAAAGCAAGATCAAGGCGGAAATAATCGGGAACCCGGTAACTATTGCGGTCTGTATAATAAACCTGCATCGTTTTCAGACCTTGATCATAATATTGTCCGGCAGGAATCGTAGTTGGACGTCCTGTACTGTAATCCATATTGAAAGACAGACTATATCGACGGGTAAATTTATAGTTTCCTACCAATTTGAAGTCATGTGGCTTGTCATATTCCGTCGGATACCATTCGCCATTATTCACAGGACGTGCAATACACGGATCATTCTGGCGCAGGAAAGTACGGGAATATGTATAGCTTGCCCATCCGTTCAACTTGCCGGATGGCTTCTTTACCTGGAACTCAACACCATAAGCATATCCTTCCGTATTAATCACATCTGTTTCCAAATGATGGTTCATCACCAACTTTGCTGAGCTGCGATAGTCCAGATAATCATTCAGTTTCTTGTAGTACCCCTCTACCGATAATTCCAGCACCTGACCGGGCGTGTTGTAATATGCTCCGGCAGCCAACTGCCAGCCATTCTGAGGCTTTATGTTTGTATCACTCAGCTTCCAGGTATCTGTAGGCGACATAATGGTGGTATTCGACACTTTATGAATATACTGCCGCATTGTATTAAAGCCTGCCTTGACAGAGAAATCATCATTGAAAGCATACCGGGCAGACAATCTGAATTCCGGTCCTTGGTAAGTCTTAACCACTTTTCCGCTACCAACCGATATTGAGTCGACGACAGTAGTGGAAGAAGGCAGCATACCATCCTGATAAGTACGGTAAGTACGCGGCCCCATCAGGTTGAACATAGAATAACGGATACCTGCATTTACAGATAACTTAGAAGTTACCTCCCACTGGTCTCCGATGTAAATAGCACTCTCCAATGCTTTATCCTTTTGAAGCTGATCGAGCCTAACCAACGAGTTCTCATGCAACGGCTCGTAAGTTCCCGAATTTATATTGTAGAACTGACTCATAAAGCCGAAATTCAACGTATGGTTATCATCTATTTTGTAGCTGAAATCCGCTTTTCCAAACCATTGATTAATGGCAAATGACAACCGTGCAGCAGCCGTTTCTTCCACAGTTTCATCATTCCGGTAATCATAATGGTCATAACCGAAAGAGAAATTTCCCGTTAGTTTCTCTGAGAATATACTTCTCCAGTTGGCAGAGAAGTTCATATTGTTGTAGGCGTACTTCTGATTATCGTTAAAAGCGAAACGGTCGTGACTGTAATAGCCATATACATTTAGCTTATTACGCTCATTCAATGTATGTGAGAATACACCGCCCAAATCATAGAATCCGGCTTTACCATCACGATAACCACTCTTTTCAGGTAACACCTTCATCATCCAGTCCGAGTAAGTGGTACGTCCGCTCAAAAGAAGCGATGTTTTTTCTTTAATGATTGGTATTTCAAGATTCAGCTTACTGGTCACCAGTCCGATACCTGCCGAACCTGTAAACTTCTCCTTACTGGCCTCTTTACTGGTTATATTCAGCACAGATGCAATACGCCCTCCATATTGGCTGGGAATACTACTTTTATAAAGTTCCGCATCCTTTATCATGTCCGAATTGAAAGCTGTGAAGAAGCCAAACAAGTGATTCGGATTATAAATCGTTCCATTGTTCAGTAGTAACAGGTTCTGATCTGCCGCACTTCCGCGCACATTGTAACCGCTGGACGCTTCTCCTACTGTCTTGATGCCCGGAAGTGTCTGAAGCATCTTCAGTACATCCACTTCACCCATTGCAGTAGGGATATTCTTCAGTAAGCTGGGCTGGAATTTTTCCATTCCCAGCTGAGTACTTCTCACATTCTGCACACGTCCTGAAACAATGATAACTTCGTCCAATAAATGATCCTCTTCTTCCAGTTCTATGTGAGTATTTCCTTCTCCATAGAGCATAAACTGCCGGCGAGTCTCCTTTATATTCAGTCCATTGATTTCAATCGTATTGTATCCGACAGGAAGCTGGATGGTAAAATTCCCCTGACGGTCGGTAACAGTAGCAACCCACGGTTCACGATGAACGATATTGATGCCTTCCAATTCCTGTCCTGTTTTAAAATCAGTTATTTTTCCATTCAAAATAACAGTCGCCTCGGAAGAGGGTTTATACCTGTTTCCTATTTCATACACCTTATTTTCTGAAGAAGACTTCACAATAGGAATAAAAGAAGAAGCCTGTTCACTATCCTTTATCTGCTCCCCTTTCAGAACCGGAGTAAGAGTGGTAGATAAAAACGTCTCCGGCAAAATAAATATCTGATCGGCATAAACAGTGACTTTATAGCGTGTTGCAGCTAATGCCTGCCGCAAACTCTCGGCAGTAGGCTTCGATGTCTCAGACTTTTTCACCTTGAACGGGGTTGCAATCGTAGTATAAATACGGCAAGATGTATTCTTTTCAACAGCATCCATCAGTTCAAAGATAGAAATGCTGTCTGTATTCTGCTGTTGTGCCAGCACTACGAAAGGGGATACAATAAACAGAATGACTGCTATATATCTTATTTTATATACTGTCATAATTATTTCTTATTGATTAGAGAATCAGCATATTGGGTTAATGCAGTCAAAGCCTCTGCGCGGTAGAGAGTACTAAAGTTCAGAAAATGATCCTTTGCATATCTTTTCAATTGCTTTTTATGATCCGGAAAGAGCTTTAGGAAACTGGAACGTGAGGTCACCGTATATTCTACCCCCTCTTTAGAAAGCACAAAACGCACCACTTTATCGAACTGTTTATAACTGATTCTATCCTTCTCTACGGATGCTCCCATCCTACACAAAACATACTGGGTCAATCCCATCTGTGGGCTATCATATAATTGTGCAGCAAAAGTATTGCCATGTGGAACAAACTTTTTATCTCCAATGACAAAGTAGTTAACTTTCCTCATATCGACCTCAAGAAGCAACCGCTTTTCAGGGGTAATCACAATCAATTGTTTCTTAAAGGTGTCATACCGGAGCTGCATATCGGTATACAGTGATCCATCATAACAAACTGCCCCTTCCTGAAATTTATCCGTATCCCAATAAGGATGATTTATATAAAAGTAAGGGCTGTAGCTCACTTCTACTTTACTGGTATAAAGAGCTGCATAATCTCCCGCCGCTTTTTTGAATTCATCAAAAAGTGGCTGCTGCGTATACACCGGAGAAAGGATACAGAATGAGCATAACAGGATAAGTAGATGTGCTTTTCTAATATTCATAAGATATTAAGATTAACGGAAAGTTCTTTAATGGACTATTAGTTGTCTAAAGTAAGCAATATATATGGACTTGATAACTATTAAGAGCATATATTTAGATTTATTAAGCAAATCATCTATATAATGCAAAAAGGCTGCCTCACCCATTTACGGAGAGACAGCCCATTACAAAACAATAAACCTATATTAGCCTAATCCTATTGCGAGATAAATTAATATCCCGGATTCTGCCAAGCCTTTTTCTGTGCATCAGATAAGTTTGTGCCATCCTCATTGAGTAGACCATCGATAAATGATTGCGGAATAGGACGATATTCATGCTTGTTAGCAGTAATGCCCGGTGCAGCTTCAGGATTGAATGCTTTTGCACGTTGAATTAAAGTTCCGGTACGTGACAATGTCTCCCAACGTTGCCATTCACCAATCAATTCACGAGTACGTTCATTTAAGATGAAATGTAATGCACGTTGATAGTCGCCAGATACACCTATCTTTGATAAGATATCTTCATCTTCAGCCGGAAGGTTGGCAGGGAATGTTTTCAATTCCAAATCTGACGCTGCTGTAGTCACTTCCAAATCCGGGTTAGACAAATAGTAAGTATTCATATTCAAATTTGAATTGATATAATTCTGTGCGGACGAACCTGTATTCAAAGAATTATTTTCAAAAGCCTGTGACCCATCAACATAGAATGAACGATTTTCTCCATTTTTCCATTGCGCACGACGGCGTACGACGTTAATATCTTGCATAGCCTCACTATATTTTCCTTGACGCACATAACACTCTGCGCGAATCAAGAAAGTTTCAGCCAAACGAGCCATAGTCACGTCACGATAAGCATTACCTTTCTCAGCATTACGTGAACCATCTTCTGCTTTATTAACACCAGCATAGAAATTACAAATATTAGTACTCTTAAATTGAGGTGCTACATATTGTCCATTTTGATACAACACCAATGAAGAAGGAGCCCACTGTCCTTTCTTTGAGGCAAAACTTCCTGAAGTTGCAGTCTGTCTCGCACCAACTTTCCATTCCGGCAAACGACCAGCATCGTCCTTCCATGTTGGATTCTGAACATTGGCACCAAACGTATAATTATCATAAGTATGGTCATCTTTAGTATTCAGAATCATAACAATAGCCGGATCACCCAATGCTACACCTTTAGAGCTATCAGTTACATTGTTTACACCAAATACAGTCTTAAATGTCTTCCATAAACGAGCATCATTCACATGATCATAAGCAGCATAAGTATATTCTGTAGGACGACAACGCTGGAATTCCATACCACCAATCCACACACCACGTTTCACCCAACCACCGGAAAGAGCTGCAAATTGCGGCTGATAATAATTGTAGGTCAGATTACCAAATCCTGAACGTCCCTGTGTTGAAGGGTCTGAATTGAAACCAGCTGCCATCAAGATTTCATCTGTTTGCTCTATAGCACAATCAACTCCCGTCCAATTAGCATATAAGTCGCTATAGTTATCAACCAATTTACCGCCACGTGCCTGAATGGCATATGAACATACTTGAATAGCCTCTGCTAAGTCAGCCTCCTTAGTAGAACTGTTCCAAGTATCACAACGCTCCGAAGCGCGGAACAGCAGAGCTTTCGCCAAAAAGTGGGCTGCTGTGGCCTTAGTCCAGGTAATGCCTTTACCATAAGTATAGATTTCACCTGCGAAAAGATTGTAGGCCTGGCGCAAATCCGAAATCACCTGCTCCCAACAATCCTGTTCAGAAGAACGAGGAAGGTTACGGATAATACCTTTGGCCGGTTCTATTTGAAGTACGCAACCACCGTATTGAGCAGTCAGACGATAGAAATTATAACCACGTAGAAAATAAGCATGAGCTAAGCAACGGGTGCGTATTGTCTCATCCGAAATCTTATCTGCCTTGGCAATTATAGTATTAGCAGAAGCTATGCCATAGTATAACTCATCCCACAAAGCTTCCGGAGCAGTACAATTATTATTAGCAGCACCGGTGGCCGGTTTACAGGCAATAGGGCTGAGTCGATGATCATACGTATTCCAAGGCTCATTCGTCAAGTCATTCGCATTGGTGAACTCATCCGTGCCATACAAAGTGACTCCATAAGCCCATTCATAAGCGAAATGCCAACGAATATTACCATACAAAGATATAGCTAAAGCTTCAAGTCCCTCAGGAGTTTCGAAATAATCCGTAGAGTATTTAGTATCCAAATGTTCATCCAAAAAACTACTGGAACAGGAGCTAAAAGAAACACTTGCTATCGCTAATATTCCAAGTCCGATATTTTTTAATTTGTTCATAATATCTGTTTTTAATATTTATTTCAAACTGATTGTTAATTAAAAGCCTATTTCGATACCGAATACAAAGCTACGGTTAAAATAAGTCTTATTCACATCCAAATCATACCAACCAATAGATTGATACAAGCTAAACGGATTAATCACCTGGGCATAAAGTTTTAGATGCGACAGGCCGGCTTTCGTATATATTGATTTCGGAATATTATAACCGAGTGAGATGTTACGTACTTTCACAAATGAAGCATCTTTGTAACCAAGCAAACTAGAAAACTTATCAGCCGAACCGGAAGTAGCCTGAGCCAAAATTGGTTTCTGAAACTCTGCACCGGGATTATCCGGTGTCCAATAGTCCACTTTATGCTGATTAGAGTGTGAAGTAAGAGCTTCACCGCCTGTTGAAACCATATATCCCATACGACCAAACATAGTAATTCCCAACTCAATGCCTTTATAACTAAAGTTATTAGTCCAACCCATGGTCCACTTAGGATTCTGATTTCCTAAAACAACACGGTCTTTATCATCCATCGCATAGTCACCATTCTGATCTTTTGGACGAACATTACCCGGACTGAAATCATAACCGTTATCATTCCATTTCTGCATCTCAGCGCGATCTTCAGGAGTATCCTGCCAGATACCTTCATTGTCGTAAGCATAGTGTACAGATAATGATTTGCCAATAAACCAACCATTATCCACCATGTCATTCTTGCCATAGGCCAACACATCAATCTTATCTTTCTGATAGGCTATATTGAAGTTGGTTTCCCAGGTAAATCCCATTTTTAAATCAATAGGAACCGCATTTAATGTCACTTCAATACCTTTATTACTCGTTTCACCAATGTTAGCGTATGTGCTGGGAAAACCGGTCAATGTTGGAATCTTAGTGCTCATCAGCAGGTCTTTAGTCTTTGACATATAAACATCAATACTACCACCGATTCTATTATTCAGGAAGCCGAAATCAACACCGATATTATATTGAGTAGTCTTTTCCCAACCTAATAAAGGATTAGCCATAGTCAACTGATCCTTCATATAGTAAGGTTCATTCGTTGTATAACCTAACTGGTTACCCATACCGTTAAAAGGTAAATACACAGAAGTAATATCTCCTTTAGTGGCATATGGTTCAACAGCAGAGTTACCAGTAGTACCGAAACCAAAGCGTACCTTCAGATTATCAATCCAGTTGATATCCTTCATAAAATCTTCTTGGTTGATACGCCACGCTAAAGCTGCTGATGGGAAGAAATCCCATTTATGCCCTTCTGCTAACTGGGAAGCACCATCCCAACGACCGGATACGGTTAACAAATAACGTTCATTGAAACCATAGTTCAAACGAACCATATATGAAGTCAACTGCCTTTCAGTAATACCAGAACCCATACTGGCTTTGTGGTCAGTATTAGTCAAGTCTATAGTGCCAAAAGCATTCCACAAATACGAGGGTTTAGCTATTTTATTGGCAGCCATAGATGACTCCTCAATATTCCAAGCGGATGCAGTTTGCAGCAAAGTAACACCAACCTTATGCTTTTCAGCAAATGTACGGTCAAAAGTTACCATATTGTCAATTGTCCAAGAAAAGTCTCGACGATTTTTCAAACGGGCATAGTTGACACCCGGCTCACCATCAGAATTGATTTTATGTGCGGAAGTGCCATCGATATATACACCCTCGCGCCAATTACGAAAGTCAGGTCCGAAGTTGATTTTATAACGTAAACCTTCCAGCGGTTTCCACATTTCGCCAAAATCGAGCGTTGCGGAGAAGTTACCCAAAGCACGCATCGTTTGAGATTGCTGTGTACTTCTGTTCCACTCATCCATAATCGTATAAATGGCACTTTCACCACCCGGATTAATCACAATCTTGCCTTCTGAATCATAAGGCACCGCCATATTATAGATAGATTTAGCAGTACCATAGATAGCATCGGGCACACTACCGCTACGTCCACCCAAAGTAGACATACCATAATCTTGCTCACTCCACGTCGCATTGATAGAACCACTCATAGAGAACCACTTCACGGGCTTTATATTCACACTCAGTTTAGCCGTATAGCGTTCATACCATTGCCCCTTCTGGGTACCTTTATTACTTAAATAACCGAATGAACCGTATGCATTCATCTTTTCAGTACCGCCACTAGCACTCAATGTATGTTCGTGCGACAAACTGGTCTGGGTAACATAATCTGTCCAATCCGTATTAAGTACCTTAGAGGAATCCCAAGATCCGCTAGACCAACCTCTCAGAACATTGTCACGTGAAGTTTGACCATCCAACGGACTATCAAAAATGAGAATATCATTTTCCTTTGTAGGAGAATTAGGATGCGCATATACATTAGGATCTGCATTATAAGCTGCCCAACGACGGAAATCAATAAATTCAGAAGCACTCATTGAAGGAGACTTATCAACAATGTTAGATATGGTCATCGTGCCAGTATAATCAAGGCTGAATTTACCAGATTTGCCTTGTTTGGTAGTTACAAGAATAACACCATTGGCACCTCTCGAACCGTAAATAGCTGTAGCGGAAGCATCTTTCAATACATCAATAGATTCAATATCACGAGGATTCAAAGTTTCAATCGCCGAAGCAGACATCAAGGGTACACCGTCAACTACATAAAGCGGATCATTAGCATCTTTTATAAGAGAACGATTACCACGGATACGAACTGAACCAATAGATCCCGGACGCTCATTAGTTGTAATATCCACACCGGCTGCCTTTCCTTGTAAAGCTTCAAATGCATTGTTTACTGGTCGTGCAGTCAATTGTTCTGCCCCTACACTTGTCATAGCACCCGTTACGTCGCTCTTCTTCTGAACACCATAACCTACTACTACTACTTCATCCAACATTGCATTGTCTTCATGCAATGTCACCTGGAAATTTGTTTTCCCGGCAACAGAAATCTCTTGGTCTTTATAACCTATAAAAGAAATAGAAATCGTACCATTATTAGGCACATTAGAAAGGGTAAATCGACCGTCTAGGTCAGTAATAACACCATTAGTGGTACCTTTAACAATAACATTGGCACCAATAACCGGTTCGCCGATTTGGTCAACCACAGTACCTGAAACTGTTTTGCTTTGTGCATAGGCTCCTATAGCCAATACTGAGAACAAAGCAATGAGGAACAGCCGCTGGAGTTTACCCATGCGACCAAACAGACTTAAAATCTTGCTGTTTTTCATACTTTAATTATTAAGTTAAACAAAAGTTAGTTTTCTATTCTCTCAGGAGATTTAAGGTCTCCCACCTGTGAAAAAGTGTTGCAAATATACATACGAAGGTCAAAAAAGGGAATGTAGGATTGTGTCAAAGCATGGAAAATTTAATCTTTTCAACTGAAAAATTGTATCAACGACTGTGAATAAAATCAAAATGATTAGTCCTCGTAGCATTTTGATTATTCCGGGTATTTTATTATCAGATTTGTTACTTTAATATTGTATCAAGAAACGTATAAACCCAAAAACGAATATGGCTAATCTTTCAATAGTAATTGTACCAACTAAAAAGCTATCTAACGGAAAACATCGAATAAGAATTGCAGTAGCGCATCGCTCGCAAACCAGATATATTTCAACTCAATTTATATTGGATTCTGCAAGTCAAATGAAAAATGGCAAAGTTGTCAGGCACGAAAATGCAGCAAATATTAACACTTGCCTCCGCAAAATAATCTATGAATATGAAGAAATCCTATCATCCATTCATTATTTGCCAACTTTATCATGTACAGAGCTAATACATACTATCACTCGCGAACAACAAAAAACAGGTATTACTTTTAAGACTGTGGCAAATGAGTATCTTTCCCTCATGAATACTGAAGAACAGAAAAAATCTTATAAACTATATAATATAGCTTGTGAGAAATTCCTGAAATATATGAAAGGAGATTTTCCTTTAGTACAATTGAGTCCATTACAAATACAAGGATTTGCCAATGCGATGAAAGATGAGGGATTATCGGAAACATCCATTAGAATCTACCTTACTTTAATAAAGGTAATACTCAATTATGCCGGCAAAATGAATTATGTGAGTTACCGGGTTCACCCTTTTGTCCTTTTCAAAATGCCCGTTAGCAATGTCAGAGAACTGGATTTGACTGTGGAAGAGTTGAAAAGGATACGTGATGTGAAATTATTCAAGTCAGCACAAATAATGGCTCGGGACATATTTATGCTTACCTATTATTTAGGAGGCATTAATTTGAGAGACTTAATGGAATATAATTTCAAGAACCAAAACAGTATGCGGTATGTACGCCATAAGACGCGGAATAGTAAAAAGAGTGAGAATGAAATAGCTTTTACCATTCAGCCAGAAGCACAGGTAATCATTGATAACTATATCTCAGATAATGGAAAACTGGTCTTCGGCAGGTATTCATCTTATGAAAAAGTCTATAGTTTAGTTTTCAGACATATATATAAGGTGGCGAATTTGGCAGGAGTTAACAGGAAAGTTTCTTATTACTCCGCCAGAAAAACATTTGCCCAACATGGCTATAATATGGGGATCGAAATAGAAAAGATAGAATACTGTATAGGACATAGCATGAAAAATAACCGACCTATATTTAACTATATACGAATCATGCAGGAACACGCGGATAAAGTTTTCAGGGCAATTTTCGATCAGTTGATAAAATAGCAATTTGAATAATCTTAGTTCAAAGCCTCAACCGTATCCGAACCGCGTTTACTCCGTATCATCTCCGTATTCTATAGATGCGAGTTCGTACGGACTTGACACGGACTTGGTACGGGCTTGATACGGACTTGGTATATGGAGGATTATAAGTAGGGTTAAAAACACTTCCTTCACAGTAAGATTAATCATAGTAATAACTAAAGTATATATTTCTCAATTCGGCAAATAGATCGTATTATTGTATCGGGTCTTCTTAAAACCTCACCAAAAATACTCCATAAGTCATTTTTTTCATCATTATCAAGTTAACTTTTGTTTAACTTAATAATTAAAGTATGAAAAACAAAAAATCAAGTCTGTTTAGTCGCTTGGAAAAAGTCCAGCGACTGTTCTTCGTTGCTTTATTTTCAGTACTGGCTATAGAAGCCTATGCACAAAGCAAAACTATTCCAAGAACTGTGATTGACCAAACCGGTGAGCCGGTTATTGGTTATTGTTAAAGGTACCACTAATGGCATACCCTCTTTCTATTATACAATTCTTATAGGGTGCCGTAGCAAACCCCTTCTTCTTGTCATACATAAAACGAATTTATAGAATGTATAAGTGGACAAATAACCATATAAATGTATGAATTTCTATTTTACAGAGCGCTCATTGCGCCTAACTTTGTAACATCAAATAAAAAAATGACATACTATGAGAAAGCTCTGTTTAACCATTATTTTATTAATCGGCTTCAGTAAAGTGCTGTTTGCCCAGTTTGGTAATTGTACAGCATCCGAAATGCAGACTTATACAGATCATGAAACCGGGAACACCATTACCATACTCACCGATACTTTAAAGAACGACCGTTTCCTCTATCAAACAGACCCGATGTGGACATCTGACGGAAAATATCTATTATTCCGGTCATCCAGCCGTGGAAATGGTGAAAAGATAGAACGTACACTTCCCAACGGAGAGAAACGCAGTTGGACTCCCACACAGATTTATTTTATAGAAATGGCAACAGGCCAAATCATTCAAGCTACAGAAGGCCCCGATCTGGGCAGTGCATTCCTGGCCAATAAGAGCAATCGTATGTTCATTAGCCGAAAAGAAAAAGAAGACTGGAATCTGTATGTCATGAATCTGGATAAATTCTTCGCAGATGTGAAAAAAGGAAAGGTAGGAAAACCCGCCGCCTACGAAACTCTTTTAGGTACTTTTCCCACGAACATGGGACGTCCCGGAGGATACGCCATAGATTGCAACGATGACTATGCTTATATCACCGTAGAACGTGAAGGTACAGAAGAAGAAAAAGAACGCATGGCGAAAAATGCATTCTTGCCGGAAAGTAATCAGCCGGTAAAAATAAAACCATCTCTTTGTGGCATCCGAAAAATGAACCTTGCTACCGGCGAAGTAACCAAAGTTATCGATACCGAATTTAAAACAGGACACATACAGCCGTTTCACACCGGGAGAAATAGTTTTCTGTAATGAAACCGGTGGCGATGCACACCAGCGCATGTGGTTCTGTACAGCAGACGGATCGGTCTTCAAGCCTCTTTATAAAGAAACTCCGTTAGACTGGGTCACTCACGAAACTTTTGCAACCAAGGACTATGTTTATTTCAATATCCTGGGTTTTCAGCCTCGCCTTCGTAAACAAGTAAGTGGTATTGCCCGTATCAATCTTCGCACTGATGACGTGGAATTAGTGGGTCAGGTAGAACTGGATAAAGACCGCAAAGCCATAGAAGGACAACTTACCGGACGAGGATTCTGGCATTGCAATGCAAGTCGCGACAATCGTTGGGCAGCGGGTGACACCTTTGGAGGAAATATCTGGCTCATCAACGTACAGACCGGTCAACGCCATTGGCTGGTTTCGGATACCAAAATGAAACCGGATCATGCACACCCAAGTTTCAGTCCCGACGGCACAAAAGTACTTTTTCAATCCGGACACTTCACAAACGGCACACGTTTGAATCTGATGATGGTTGATATAACTTCATTCAATAACTAAAAAAGAAAGCAATGAAAAACAGATATTTACTCCTCTGTACTTTATTAATCGGTACAGCCGGTAGTTTACGAGCCCAAGATTTACGTGAACGCACTTACTACTATGAGATTCTGGAACCACGACATGAACCGAAGCCTGAAGTGAATGGTTTTGCAACCGAACGAATAAAAGAGCACTTGAACAGAGGACTGACAGCAATCCCTGCCATGGATGGAAAAGATATATATCTTAGCTGGAGATTGTTGGAACAAGATGATGCAGATGTGTCCTTCCATCTATATCGTACTGTAAATGGCAAGACGGAACGCTTAACCAAATCTCCGGTAAAATCGACTTGTGATTTCATAGATCAATCTCCTGCAAACGGAAAAGCATTTTATTGGATCTGCGCATTGGATAAAAAGAAAAAAGTGATAGACACATCTGCTAAAATAGAAGTGGAACTCCCATCATTGAAGAATTATCAATCAATCAAACTTAATAGAAATATAAAAGCCGGCAAGATAGCTGTTGCCGATTTAAATGGAGACGGGATTTATGATTACATCATCCGCACGCCGGATAAAAATGTAGACCCGGGAATGCCAGGCACTTTGGGTGGAGAGACTTATCAAATTGAGGCTTATCTGAATGACGGCACTTTCTTGTGGTCTAAAGACCTGGGACAAGGTATAGAACCGGGCGTATGGTATTCTCCTTTTATCGCTTACGACTTCAATGGAGACGGCAAAGCTGAAATAGCATTAAAGACTGCTCCTGAAAATTCAAAACGCAATGAAAAAGGACGTGTAGATTCAGGTGAAGAATACTTGAGCGTATTGAATGGTATGACTGGAGAAGAAATAGCCCGCGTGGATTGGCCGGAGCGCAATGACAGATATGGAAATCTTGTCCGCCAGAATCGTAATCAGATAGGTATGGCATATCTGGATGGGAAGACACCTTATATATTAGCTTGTCGCGGGACCTATAAATTGATGGTGGTAGATGCTTGGCAATTAAACAGCAATAAACTGGAACGCGCCTGGAGATGGGATAGCGATGAAGAAAATCCAGTAGTAAGAAGTATGGGATCACACAACATGATATGCGGAGATGTGGATCAGGATGGAAAAGATGAAATACTCTTAGGCTCATGCATGCTTGATAACAATGGTACGCTATTATGGTCTACTGGATTAGGACACCCGGATAAGATTTATCTGACAGATATTGACCCGAATCGTCCGGGAATGGAAGTATTTCTATGTTTGGAACCTTGGCATGACAACGGCCGCGGAGTTTGTGTGGTAGACGCAAAAACCGGACAACCCGTTTGGAACATCGATCACAAAACGTTCCATGTGGGTGACGGCATGGTTGCCGACTTCGATCCTACTCATAAAGGGCTGGAATGTTTCGCAAGCGAAGACCGTAAAGGAGGAAGTACGGACAAATATCTGCTTTCTGCAGATGGACAATATTTAGGTAAGAACGAAGATGTACCTTCCTGCCGAAACTGGGCATGGTGGGACGGAGATTTATTGCGTGAAACATTTAAAGGAGATGATAACCGATGGGGAGCAAACTCTTCTTCTAACGGAAAATCTTTAAGCATCATAAAATGGAAAGGGGAATCTCTTACAGAAGGTATTGAAGGGGATATCCTGATGATTGCCGATTTATATGGTGATTGGCGTGAAGAGATCATCACAGCCTTACCGGGCGAAATTCGTATTTACACAACGAATATCCCTGCCAAAGACCGTCGTGTAACTTTAATGCAGGATGCGATATACCGGAATTATGTAGCACACCGTTCTATGGGCTATCCACAGGCACCTGTACCTTCCTACTATTTAGGAGAGTAAATAAGATGATTTTGAATGATAATCTATGCAAATGAATTTTTGTCTATAGAATGAGGGAAACTTTACGCTAGTTTTGCTCCCCAAAATAAATTAATAAACCATGAAACGTAGAATCCTTTTATTCCTTTTGGCTTTTATATCCATAAGCCAGTATGTAGGAGCATCTGATGCTCGCAATAAATATAATTTCAATTCCGACTGGTTACTTTCCGTTGGTGATACTCCTGAAGCCCAACAAGTACGCTTTCAGGATACGGATTGGAAAAAAGTCACTTTACCCCGCGCTTTCAATGAAGATGAAGCTTTTCGCTTAAGCATCGACCAGTTAACGGATACAGTGATGTGGTATCGTAAACACTTCCGTTTACCCGCTGGCAGTAAAGATAAAAAGGTATTTATAGAATTCGAAGGTGTCCGCCAAGGAGCTGATTTCTACATTAACGGTCAATATCTGGGTCTGCACGAGAATGGTGCGATGGCTGTTGGTTTCGACTTGACTCCTTATATAAAATACGGACAGGAAAATGTAATAGCCCTCCGCATTGATAATGACTGGAACTACAAGGAACGCGCTACCGACACCAAATATCAGTGGAGCGACCGTAACTTCAACGCCAATTATGGTGGTATTCCTAAGAATGTATGGCTACATGTTACAGATAAATTATATCAGACTCTGCCTCTATACAGTAATCTGCAAACCACTGGTGTCTATATCTATGCGGAAGATATTCGTGTAAAATCCCGCAAAGCGGTGATTCATGCGGAATCCGAGATAAAGAACGAATACAAGCGTGCCAAACAAGTGGCCTATAAAGTTGAGTTGATAGACCGTGACGGTAAAACAATCAAAGTATTCGACGGTGCTCAGACTTTAATAAAACCCGGAGAAACAGTTACTTTAAAAGCAGCTGCAGAAGTGGACGGTTTACATTTCTGGAGTTGGGGATATGGATATCTGTATACCGTAAAAACAAGTTTATGGGCAGACGGTAAAAAGATAGATGAAGTAGCTACCCGGACAGGTTTCCGCAAAACTCGCTTTGGGAAAGGTATGATATGGCTGAATGATCGCGTAATCCAGATGAAGGGGTTTGCCCAACGTACCAGCAATGAATGGCCGGGAGTAGGAATGAGCGTTCCGGCATGGCTGAGTGACTATAGCAATGGATTGATGGTGGAAGATAATGCCAACTTGGTTCGCTGGATGCATATCACTCCATGGAAACAGGACATTGAATCGTGTGACCGCGTAGGGTTGATCCAGGCAATGCAAGCCGGTGATGCAGAAAAAGACCGTGAAGGACGCCAGTGGGGACAACGGACTGAACTGATGCGTGATGCTATCATTTACAACCGTAATAACCCAAGTATCCTGTTTTACGAATGCGGAAATGAGTCTATCAGTCGGGAACACATGATAGAGATGAAAGCGATACGCGATAAATATGACCCTCATGGCGGCCGTGCCATCGGTTCACGTGAAATGCTTGATATCCGCGAAGCCGAATATGGCGGAGAAATGCTTTATATCAATAAGAGTAAACATCACCCGATGTGGGCCATGGAATATTGTCGCGATGAAGGATTGCGCAAGTATTGGGACGAATACTCTTACCCCTATCATAAGAATGGAGAAGGGAACAATTCTTTCAAATCCGCCGCAACCAATAAAATCCAGAAGAAAGTAGATGCACGTGCTTACAATCATAATCAGGATTCATTTACGATAGAAAATATAATTCGCTGGTTCGACTATTGGCGTGAACGCCCGGGAACCGGAGATCGTGTTAGTTCAGGTGGAGTAAAGATCATCTTCTCTGATACTAATACTCATTTCCGCGGGGTAGAGAATTATCGTCGTAGCGGGGTAACTGATGCCATGCGCATTCCCAAAGATCCTTTCTTTGCACATCAGGTGATGTGGGACGGTTGGGTAGATATAGAAAATCCACGCATCCATATCATTGGCCATTGGAATTATAAAGAAGGTACAGTGAAACCGGTTTATGTAGTTTCCAGTGCAGAGAAAGTGGAATTGTTCCTGAATGGAACATCCTTAGGATATGGTAATAGAGACCACCATTTCTTATATACTTTTGAAAATGTAGCATTTGCAGCCGGTAAATTGGAAGCAGTGGGCTATGATGAAAACGGAACAGAATGCTGCCGTACCCACTTACAAACAGCTGGTGAACCGGAGCAAATAAAGCTGAGCCTGATTCAAAGTCCTAATGGATGGAAAGCAGACGGTGCGGATATGGTATTACTCCAGGTAGAAGTAATGGATAAGGATGGAAGACGTTGTCCGTTGGCCAATGATCTAATACATTTCGATGTGGAAGGACCTGCCGAATGGCGTGGTGGTATCGCACAGGGAAAAGACAATTTTATTCTTTCAAAAGATCTGCCGGTAGAATGTGGTATCAATCGCGCACTCATCCGCTCTCTGACAACTGCCGGTACAGTTCGCGTAACTGCAAAAGCTGAGGGTTTGAAATCTGCTGAGATCAGCTTCTCATCATCACCAATAGAAGTAAAAGATGGATTAAGCAGCTATATCCCCGGCAATGAACTGGAAGGCAGATTAACCCGTGGGGAAACTCCATTAACACCTTCTTATAAAGATACGAAAGTAGATGTTGGCATCTTATCCGCTGTCGCCGGCGCAAATAATGAAAACGCTATCAATAGTTTCGATGATAACGAATTGAGCGAGTGGAGAAATGACGGAAAAGCAACGCAGCCTGGATCACTTACCAATTGGAACGTGCCGCACGAGTGGATGAAATTTGCCTGAAGCTGACCGGATGGCGTTTGCGCAGTTATCCGCTGGAAATCTATGCGGGTGATGAACTGATCTGGAGTGGAGAAACAGAAAAGAGCTTGGGATATGTTCATTTGAAAGTAAAACCTGTATTGACCAACGAAATCACCATTCGCTTGAAAGGGGCCAGCAAAGAAGGAGATGCCTTCGGACAGATAGTTGAGGTAGCTGCTCCCGTCGCCAATGAATTGGATCTATATAAAGCTAAAGATGGAGACAAGACCAGACACGAATTACGCATTGTGGAAATAGAGTTTAAAGAAAACTTATGGCAATAAGGTTGAATTGTTATATAAAACACTGGGTTATTATGTATATACTCCTGCTTTGCGGGAGTATATATGCTTTTTCTCAACCTTACACAGGAGAAAAGCTATCAAGAGGTCTGGTCGGAATCCCTACAGACAAAGGAATGTACTTCAGCTGGCGCATGACGCTGGATGATGCACCCGACTTGCAGTTCGACATCTATCGAAGCACCAATGGAGGAGCAGCCATAAAACTGAATAAGGAACCCATTAGCCAGACTGCCGATTTTCTGGATGAGGGTACTGACTTCAAAGTCACTAATCGCTGGATACTGAAAGCTGATAATAAAGAACTAGCCACCTGGACACATTCGACAGAAGAGGAACTACACCCCTATTTAAGTATTCCAATCCGGAAACCGGAAGATGGAGAAATCGCAGGCGAACATTTCTCTTATACAGCCAATGATTGCAGTATAGGAGATCTGGATGGTGACGGTGAATATGAAATCATACTGAAATGGTCACCTTCCAATTCCAAGCGCCCTCCGCAACGTGGCTTTACGGGAAAACTTACCTGGATGCGTATAAAATGGATGGAACATTGCTTTGGCGCATTGATTTGGGACCGAATATCCGTTCAGGAGCAGCCACAACTAACTTCCTTGTCTTTGATTTTAATGGAGATGGGCGTGCCGAAATCTGTTGCAAAACAGGAGACGGAACCGTGGATGGAACAGGACATACTATCGGTGATAACCAAGCAGATTGGAGAACATGGGACAAAGAGAGTCCGACCTATGGGAAAATAGTCAATGGCCCGGAATACCTGACTGTATTTGAAGGTAAAACCGGAAAAGAATTAGATACCAAAGAATACATTCCTACCCGCTATCCCATAGACGGATGGGGAGGCATCGGCGGTAACTGTGGCAACGATAATACCGGCGGACGCTCCGACCGCTTCACTGCGGGAGTCGCCTTTCTGGATGGTAAGACTCCTTCACCTGTAATGGTCAGAGGATGGTATGGACGTACTGTAGTCTGCGCATGGACATTTACTAACTCAACCTTGAAAAGATCTGGACTTTCGATAGTGCCGTCCCCGGTTTGGAGGGATATTCCGGTATGGGAAATCATAGCGTAACAATAGCCGATTTTGACGGAGACAGTTATGATGAGATCTGCGTGGGGGCTATGACAGTAGACCATGATGGAAAAGGTCTCTCACAACAGGACTGCGCCATGGAGACGCCCTGCATACCGGACGTTTAATTCCTTCACGCCCTGGCATGCAAGTATTCGGCGTACATGAGAACGAAGGAGATAATGAGATTGTCAAGCGAACTCCTGCCGTAGCCATGTTTGACGGAGCCACCGGAGAAATCATCTGGCAAGATGGGTTAGGCGAAGATGCCGGACGCGGAGTAGCAGCCGACATCGATCCACGCTATGAAGGGGCAGAATGTTGGTGCAACATCGGTGGCTTACGAAGAGGAGATACCGGAGAATTTATCAGTGATAAGAAACCGAATTCCTGCAATTTCACAATCTATTGGGATGCCGATCCGCTAGCAGAGTTATTAGACCATGTCTCCATCAGCAAGTGGAATTGGCAAACGGAAGAAACTGAACTATTGCTGAAAGCCGAGGGAGTGGTTTCCAACAATGGCACCAAAGGGAATCCCTGCCTGTCCGGAGATATTCTGGGAGATTGGCGCGAAGAAGTCATCTGGGCTTCAGAGGAGCAAACAGAACTGCGCATATACACAACAACGATACCTGCCACCGATAGGCGCCCGACATTGATGAACGACCGTCAATATCGTCTGGCTATCGCTTGGCAAAACGTAGCATATAATCAACCACCACACACAAGTTTTTAATCATGATGAAAAGAAATAGATTCCGTACTTGTTTGTGCCTTTCATTTTTCTTTCTGTCTTTACTACCATTGAAGGCACAGGACAATCAGGTTTCCGGCTTAAATGCCCGCCAGTTTCACAAATACTGGAAGGTGGAGTCGGAATCGCCCGATTACAAAGTAACGTTCCGGGGAGATACCGCTGAGATTGTCTCCCCAAAAGGGCTGACTCTCTGGAGAAAGGAGAAGATGAGCGGTAAGGTCACCATTGAATACGATGCCTGCGTAGTCAGTGAAACGGAGAAGGACCGCCTGAGCGACTTGAACTGTTTTTGGATGGCTTCCGACCCGAAGTATCCAGATAACTTATGGAAACGCGAGAAGTGGCGCAACGGAATATTCCTGAACTGCTACTCCCTGCAGCTTTATTATCTGGGATATGGCGGAAACCACAACTCCACCACACGCTTCCGTCGCTATGATGGCAATGAAGCAGGCATCACCGACCCTCAGGCCCGCCCTGCGGTCTTAAAAGAATATACCGATGCAGAGCATTTGCTGAAAGCGAACCACTGGTATCATATTAAAATTACGAACGAAAATAATAGGGTTAGTTATTATATAGACGGAAAGCGTCTGGTGGATTTCAGGGATGCCAAACCACTGACTGAAGGTTGGTTTGGCTTCCGCACCACCCTATCGCGTACCCGTATCACCAACTTCCGCTACGAGTGCTCACTGCAAGAAACCTCCGTTGTGCCTTTGCAATGGATCGGCGGCACTCCCGAAATGGACAAAGCGGTCAGCTTCGGCGTACCTTTTGAGAAAGGCAAAATCTTTCCTGAAAGCACTTTACGGTTAACCACCATAAATGGTGAAAACATACCGATCGACACCTGGGCGCTGGCCTACTGGCCGGATGGTTCGGTGAAATGGAGCGGAGTAGCAGGCGTTATCCCCGCCGGAACAGAGGGGGCGACACTTGAACTAGCAAAAAAGAAGTCGGTTAAAAAGGCAAGAACAACAAATCCCAACGATCAAGCATCCGTTTCCGTCACCGAGACACCCCGGAACATTCTGATAGAAACAGGAGTGATTTCGGCTTACATTCCCCACCAAGGTGAATTCCTGATAGACAGTCTACTATATAAAGGGGTAAAGGTGGGCGAGAAAGCACGCCTGATATGCAGCACACAGAGCACGCCCGTTCTCGAAAGCACTTCGCAGATATCTTTCAGTAACTATGTGAGCGAAGTGAAATCGGCGACGGTAGAGCGCCGCGGCACTGTACGTACGCTGATAAAACTGGAGGGCGTACATAAGAATAAGGACGGTCGCGAATGGCTGCCCTTCGTGGTACGTCTCTATTTCTACGGCGGAAGTGAGCAGATGAAGATGGTGCATAGTTTCCTGTTCGATGGAGACCAGAACCAGGATTTCATTCGTGCTTTAGGTGTCCGCTTCGACGTGCCTATGCGCGAAGCGCTTTACAACCGCCACATAGCCTTCTCCTGTGCTGACGGCGGAGTGTGGAGCGAACCTGTACAGCCATTAGTAGGACGTCGTGTACTGACATTGAGCGATGCAGCGAACAGGAACTCCGGCCGGGATGTGACAGATAAAAATGCCGGTAAGGATAAGGAAATCTCCCTACAACAGCAACAGATGGAAGGGAAACGCATCCCACCTTATGAAACTTTTGATGAAAAAAATCGCTCGCTGCTGGACAACTGGGCATCGTGGAACACCTACCGCCTGTCTCAGCTCACTGCGGATGCTTTCTCCATCCGTAAACGGGCCAATGACACGAATCCCTGGATAGGTACTTTCTCCGGCACGCGCAGTGAGGGATATGCTTTTGCCGGCGACGTCAGCGGTGGATTGGGGCTTTGCCTGCACGACTTCTGGCAGTCTTATCCTTCGGCCATCGAAATCTCCGAGACGAAGACTCCCGTAGCTACCCTTACCGCCTGGCTATGGAGCCCCGATGCCGAGCCTATGGATTTGCGCCACTACGATAATGTGGCACACGATTTAAATGCCAGTTACGAGGATGTTCAGGAAGGTTTGAGCACACCTTATGGAATTGCCCGCACCACCACGCTCACCCTGATTCCACAGGGAGGATATACCGGAAAACAGGCTTTTGCCGACCGTGCCAAGCAACTTTCGGAACCGGGTGTATTAATGCCTACTCCCGAATACCTGCACGCGCAGCAGGCTTTTGGCGTCTGGAGCCTTCCGGATCGCAGTACTCCATTCCGCAACCGGGTAGAAGACCGGCTGGATGCGTACGTTGACTTCTACAAGAAGGCCATCGAACAGAACAAATGGTATGGTTTCTGGAACTACGGCGACGTCATGCATGCGTATGACCCTATTCGCCACACCTGGCGCTACGACATCGGAGGCTTTGCCTGGGACAATACGGAACTGGCCTCCAACATGTGGCTTTGGTATAATTTCCTGCGCACAGGGCGTGCAGACATTTGGCGCATGGCAGAAGCTATGACCCGCCATACGGCTGAGGTAGACGTCTACCATATAGGGGAGAATGCCGGATTGGGGAGTCGTCACAACGTCAGCCATTGGGGATGTGGCGCCAAGGAAGCACGCATCAGTCAGGCTGCATGGAATCGCTTCTACTATTATCTCACTACGGACGAACGTTGCGGGGACCTCATGACCGAGGTGAAAGACGCCGAACAGAAGCTCTATACCCTGGACCCTATGCGCCTGGCACAGCCACGTAGCGAATATCCCTGCACCGCCCCTGCCCGCCTGCGCATTGGTCCCGACTGGCTGGCATATGCCGGAAACTGGATGACGGAATGGGAGCGCACCCGCAATGTGGCCTATCGTGATAAAATCATCACCGGCATGAAGAGTATCGCCGCCCTGCCCAACCGGATTTTCACAGGTCCTAAAGCGCTTGGCTTTGATCCTGCAACCGGCATCATCAGCAGTGAGTGCGACCCCAAACTGGAAAGTACCAACCACTTAATGAGTATCATGGGCGGCTTCGAGGTGATGAATGAAATGCTCCAGATGATTGATATACCCGAATGGAAAGATGCCTGGTTAGATTATACGATACGTTACAAACAGAAGGCATGGGAGCTAAACCGTAGTCGTTTTCGCATTTCACGTCTGATGGGCTATGCAGCTTATTATACACGTAACCCGGAAATGGCAAAGGAGGCTTGGACGGATTTGTTCACAAGACTTGAGCATACGCCGGCACCGCCTTTCCGCATCACAACCCTACTTCCGCCCGAGGTGCCCGCCCCGCTGGACGAATGTACCAGCATCAGCACAAACGATGCCGCCCTGTGGAGCCTGGATGCCATTTACATGCAGGAAGTAATCCCCATGGACGAATGATTTGCACGATTTTCCATATATATTGCATAGTATTCTATGGAAATATTTAGTATTAAGCCGTATTTTTGCAACTAATGAAAAACAAAATATATCATGAAAAAACCTTGTTTTAAATCCTTGGCCGGCATAGCTGCCATTGTAGCGATTGCGCTGGGATTATCGGGCGCCATGCCTGCCCCGAAATATAAGACTGTCACCGTCAACGCACCTTTCGCCATGGAGCCGATAAAGGAATTTATTTTCCCCAACCGTGATTTTTCCATCGCAAATTATGGAGCAGTAAAAGGAGGGAAAACTATAAATACAAAAGCCATCGCTAAGGCCATCAAGGCATGCAATCGCGCCGGTGGCGGCCGTGTCGTAATTCCCGCCGGCGAGTGGCTTACAGCCCCGTACACCTGATGAGCAATGTGAACCTGCATTTGTCCGACGGTGCCATACTGCGTTTCACTGACAATCCGGAAGACTATCTGCCTGCCGTGATGACGTCATGGGAAGGTATGGAATGTTACAACTACTCTCCTTTGGTGTATGCTTTCGACTGTGAAAATGTAGCCATCACCGGAACCGGAACACTGCAACCCATCATGGACACGTGGCGCAAGTGGTTTAAACGTCCCAAACCACACATGGATGCGCTTGCAGAGCTCTACACAATGGCCTCAACGGATGTTCCGGTGGTAAAAAGACAAATGGCGAAAGGAGAAAATAATCTTCGCCCACACCTGATACACTTCAACAGATGTAAGAACGTCTTGCTCGATCAGTTCAAGATTCGTGAAAGCCCCTTTTGGACGATTCACTTGTATATGTGCGATGGCGGTATTGTTCGCAATCTGGACGTATATGCCCACGGGCACAATAACGACGGTGTCGATCTGGAAATGAGCCGCAACTTCCTGATAGAAGATTGTAAGTTCGATCAGGGAGATGATGCAGTTGTCATCAAAGCCGGGCGCAACCAAGATGCCTGGCGGCTGGTACCCCATGTGAGAATATTGTGATACGCAACTGC
>ERZ791618.176-NODE-176-length-37716-cov-1.997318_pt1 | contig 37716 bp, 46 predicted proteins | sample MGYA00510059_ERZ791618 | MGnify/ENA primary metagenome ERZ791618 (study PRJEB30046, sample SAMN00715159) | human gut metagenome | study: EMG produced TPA metagenomics assembly of the A metagenome-wide association study of gut microbiota in type 2...
CCAAGCGTGAGAAACCGACAATGGAAGAAAAAGCTGTCTCGCTTGTAAATGCTGCCAAGAACATGGATAAGGGTAGCATTACCGAGTACACTCAGCGTTTGCAGGAGGCTGGTTATAAGGACTACTCCAGAACGATTGACGAGAAGCCCTCGGGAACGCCTGGTGAAGTTCCGTATGTCATCTCTCCTGATGAATTCGGAGAGCTTGAAGACTATACGAAAGTTAGCCTGACCTACTTCGCTGATGGCGTCTTGGCTGATGAGTGCGGTGAAATCGTTGATGATGTGGAGGAAATCATCGGCGATGGGCTGGACCACTTCGGCGAATACGAAGACGATTCGGTGTTCGTAAGGAGTGATGCAAAGCGCTGTGACTACGAGATTCTCAAGGATCTGCGTGATTTCAGCGACTTCAAGAAGAAAAACTTTCCTCCGAATAATGACGAGGAGGTCTGACCTTGACCAAAAGCGAGCTTAATGATCCATATTTCGAGTGGATGTACCGGCTCGTGGTCGACGACCGATATTCTAATAAGTCCTACCGGCGACTGTTCTACAAGCTCCACGACACGGAGTTTGCGTACACGATCCCGATGGACGGCAACCGGGCCGAGGATGGCATCGAGCTTAGGTATCGGTTCGGTCGCGAGCAAGGCTATCGTGATGCTGTAATTGCCAACTGCCTTGATATTCGGCCTTGCAGTATCCTTGAAATGATGATCGCCCTTGCCATTCGATGTGAAGAACACATCATGGAAGACCCTGATATTGGCAACCGCACAGGACAGTGGTTCTGGAGTATGCTTGTCAGTTTAGGCCTTGGTTCCATGAGCGATGTTCGGTTTGATCCTGTTCGGGTCGACGAGATTCTCGACCGTTTTATGGATCATGACTACGCACCGGATGGTAAGGGCGGTCTGTTCACAATCCGTAACCCTCGGTTTGATATGCGGTCTATGGAAATCTGGTATCAGATGAATTGCTATCTTAACGAGATCATCAGAGAAGGGAGTTTGACATGAATACGATCACGCATGATATTTTCGTGACGGTCATGCCGTCTAAGAATTTCTGCAAGCAGATGCAGCGGCAGGCTCGCAGCACGAAGATGTTCAAGTTGCTTGCGGTAGGGGCGATGGTCCTTGCCGCAGCAACCGAGGTAGAGCGCAGAAAGCTGGAGGAGCAGGTCTATCAGCTCTCTGTTCGAGTAAAGAAGTTGGAGCGCAGCGAAGGAGAGTAATCAATGTTAGACTTCTTGGTGATTGCAACGCGCAGTGGCAAGCGTGGTATCATCGAGATCTATCCCAAGTTTATCATCAAGAAAAGCAGCGACCTCATGATTAGAGGCGGCGATTTCTACGCTATCTGGATTGAGGAACGGGGATTGTGGTCGACTGATGAACAGGATGCGGTTGACCTGATCGACCGCGAACTGGACCGATACGCCGAGGAAAACTGTAAGCGTTTTGATGACAATTATCGAGTCATGCACATGTGGGATGCAGAAACCGGAATGATCGACACCTGGCACAAATACTGCCAGAAGCAGATGAAGGACCAATTCCACATGCTCGACGAGAAACTGATATTTTCAAACAGTAAAACGGGGAAAAAAGACTATGCCAGCAAGATGCTGAATTATCCGCTTGAGCAGGGTGAGGCGAACTCTTATGACAAGCTCATGAGTGTTCTGTACTCTCCTGTCGAGCGGCACAAAATCGAATGGGCCATTGGTTCAGTCGTGTCCGGGGACTCCAAGAGGCTGCAAAAGTTCATGGTGCTTTACGGCGCCGCTGGTACTGGTAAGTCCACGGTGCTCAACATCATTCAGCAGCTCTTTGATGGTTATTACTCTGTATTCGATGCTAAGGCCCTCGGTTCTTCAAGCAATGCATTTGCGCTGGAGGCGTTCAAGACGAACCCATTGGTTGCCATTCAACATGATGGTGACCTATCCCGTATTGAGGATAACACGAGACTTAACAGCCTTGTTTCGCATGAGCTGATGACGGTCAACGAGAAGTTCAAATCAACTTACGCCAACCGTTTTAAGGCTTTCCTCTTTATGGGCACAAACAAACCGGTTCGTATTACGGACGCTAAATCCGGTCTGATTCGACGTTTGATTGATGTTTCCCCAACAGGAGATAAGGTCGAGCCGAACGAGTACAAGACCATCATGAAGCACATCCCGTTTGAACTTGGCCCGATTGCTTACCACTGTCAAGAGGTCTATCTGGAAGATCCCGCTTACTACGACGGTTATATTCCGATTGCTATGTTGGGGGCCTCCAATGACTTCTACAACTACATCGTTGATTCCTACCCGGTCTTCAAGCGTGAAGACGGAACGTCCCTCAAGGCTGCTTGGGAGATGTATAAGACCTATAATGAGGAAGCAAAGGTCTCGTACCCCCTCAGCCAGAGAGCATTCAAGGAAGAGTTGAAGAACTATTTCCATGACTACACAGAGCGCTTCAGTATGGAAGATGGCACTCGTGTTGGAGCTATTATAGTGGCTTCAGAACTGAAAAATTTGAGGAGCAGACCATCATTGATAAGCCGGAGCCCACAACTCGGCTGATTCAGTTTGATGGAACAGTATCCGCATTCGACAAGGATTGTGCGGACTGTCCTGCTCAGTATGCCACATCTAAAGAAACGCCCTCGCAGAAATGGGAAAAAGTCACGAAGACTCTTTCGCAGTTGGATACCTCTAAGCTCCACTATGTCAAGGTGCCTGAGAACCATATCGTCATCGACTTTGATATTCCTGACGAGAATGGCAATAAGTGTTTTGACCTGAACCTGGCAGAGGCGAGTAAGTGGCCTCCGACCTATGCCGAGGTCAGCAAGGGTGGTCAGGGTATCCATCTACATTATATTTACACCGGCGATCCGACAAGGCTGAGCCGTATCTATGACGACCATATTGAGGTGAAGGTCTTCACTGGAAAAAGCTCGCTGCGCCGGAAACTCACTAAGTTCAACAACCTACCTATTGCAACCATAAGCTCTGGGTTACCATTGAAAGGAGAAAGCAGCATGGTAAACAACAAGGTGGTTCAGAGCGAGAAAGGGCTTAGGGTTCAAATCAAGAGAAATCTCAATAAGGAGATCCACCCTGCAACTAAGCCCAGTATCGACTTTATCCACAAGATTCTGACGGATGCGTATGAAAGCGGCATGGTTTACGATGTTACCGATATGCGCAATGCCGTCCTGGCCTTTGCCGCCAACAGCACCAATCAGGCAGAGTATTGCATCAAGCTCGTTAACAAGATGCCGTTCAAATCTGCCGATGCAGCCCCTGCGGCCAAGAACGAAACCGCTGACCTCGTCTTTTATGATGTCGAGGTGTTTCCGAACCTTTTCCTCGTGAACTGGAAGTTTGCAGGAAGCGCACAACCTGTGGTTCGGATGATCAACCCGACCTCTGAAGACATCGAGGGCCTGATGAAGTTCCGACTCATCGGCTTCAACTGCCGGCGGTATGATAACCACATTCTCTATGCTCGCTTGATGGGCTATACCAATGAGCAGCTTTACAATCTGTCTCAGCGAATCATCGGCAGCGAAAAGAAATCCAAGAGCAACAACTGCTTCTTTGGCGAAGCCTATAATGTCTCTTACACTGATGTTTACGACTTCTGCTCGAAAAAACAGAGTTTGAAGAAGTGGGAGATTGAACTCGGCATCCACCATCAGGAGCTTGGCCTTCCGTGGGACCAGCCTGTTCCGGAGAGCATGTGGCAGAAGGTCGCCGAGTATTGTGACAATGATGTCATTGCTACTGAGGCAGTATTCAATGCCCGTAAGGCTGACTTCATAGCTCGTGAGATCCTGGCCGATGTGGCTGGAATGACCGTCAACGATACCACGAACACTTTGACCGCAAAGATCATCTTCGGTGGAAACAAGAAGCCGCAGGATCAGTTTAATTACCGCGACATGGGTGATGCCAGCCAGATTTGCAGCATGGACGATCTGCCGTTCAAGTTTGGGCCGGAAGAATACGACAACTATACGGCGTTCGACAAGAAGGATCGTCCGATCTTCCCTGGTTACAAGTTCGACAAAGGCAAGTCTACTTATCGCGGTGAAGAAGTTGGCGAGGGTGGCTATGTCTATGCCGAGCCTGGTATGTACGGAAATATTGCTCTGCTGGATATTGCTTCTATGCATCCCTCAAGCATCATCGCAGAAGATCTCTTCGGGCCGGTCTATACGAAGCGGTTTCGTGAGATTCGTGATGCTCGTGTCGCCATTAAGCATAAGGAGTTCGACAAGGCTCGCAAGATGCTGAACGGTGCTCTGGCAAAGTATCTGACGGACGAGAGTGCCGCCGATGCTCTGGCACAGGCGCTGAAAATCGCCATCAACTCCGTTTACGGTCTGACTTCGGCCAGCTTCGAGAATCCGTTCCATGACAACCGTAACAAAGATAATATCGTCGCCAAGCGCGGAGCCCTGTTTATGATCAACCTCAAGCACGAGGTTCAGAAACGGGGCTTTGTTGTTGCTCACATCAAGACGGACTCTATCAAGATTCCAGACGCTACGCCTGAGATTATTCAGTTCGTCATGGACTACGGTAAGATGTACGGTTATATTTTCGAGCATGAAGCGACTTATGATCGCATGTGCCTCGTCAACAACGCCGTTTATATTGCCAAGTACAAAGATGGTAAGCACGCCGGTGAGTGGACAGCCACTGGCACTCAGTTCCAGATCCCGTATGTCTTCAAGAAGCTCTTCTCGCATGAGGAGATCACCTTCGAGGATATGTGCGAGACGAAGTCTGTTACATCTGCTATTTATATTGACAGAAGCCCTGATGAAGCCGCGGCCTATATCAACAACCCGGACATGGCAATACAGTCTGAGGATAACCTTGTACTTGATAATGGTCATAATTTACAGTTTATCGGAAAGGTCGGGCTGTTTAGCCCAATCAAGTCTGGTTGTGGCGGAGGTTCACTCGTTCGCCAGAACACCGATAAGAACGGCAATGTCAAGTACGATTCCGTCGTTGGAACAAAGGACTATCTGTGGATGGAATCTGAGATGGTCAAAATTCTCGGAAAGGAAGACTGCATTGACCGGAGATACTATGATGCTCTTGTTGATGCTGCGGCCACTGATATTTCCAAGTATGGTGATTTCGAGTGGTTCGTTTCCGAAGATCCGTATGTTTCTGACACACCGCCTTGGTTCGGTCCCGGCGAGCCCCACGAAGAAGACAATACACCGTTTGATGTGAGGTAATTCTATGGAGAAAAGCTTCACCAAAGACGGTGCTCGTTGGTTTACTTGCAGGCGATGTGGATTGAGAAACTGCGAGAACATTTATCGGTGGAAAAAGAAGCCGCAGCCTATGAAAAACATCTGCACCCTCTGCATTGAAAAAGAGGAACTGGCACACAAAGAAGCTCGGGAACGAGTTCATTACAGTCCATTCCAATATCCATTTTAACAGTTGAGAGGAGTCTTAATCATGAGTCGTAAAGCTACTGACAACATCATCATCGAAAACGCCCGCATTATCTTCCGGAACTTTTCCGGTAAGGAGGACAAGTACAACCGTGCCGGTGACCGCAATTTCTGTGTTATCATCGAGGACCACAACGATGCTCAGCGTCTGATCGAAGACGGCTGGAATATCCGCGTGATGCCTCCCCGTGAGGAAGGTGACGAGCCTCGCCACTATCTCCAGGTTGCGTGAGCTTCAAGAACTTCCCGCCCAAGGTCGTCTTGGCCCCCCGCCGCAAGCAGACGCCTCTCGATGAGGAGTCCATCGGCGCTCTCGACTTTGCCGAGATCAGCAATGTGGATCTTATCATCCGCCCCTATAACTGGATCATCCAGGAGGGCACCAAGAACGAGAAGAGCGGTGTGAAGGCCTACCTCAAAACGATGTATGTCACCATTGAGGAGGATGAGTTCGCTGAGAAGTATGCTGCGAGCGAGTATCCGCAGGAATAAGAAACTGATAGGGACGCTGGTTTGGAGGTAGCCGGCGTCCCTTGATATTTTCAGGAAAGGAGAAAGCCATGTTTCGATGGAACAAGGCAAAGCCGAAAAAGAAGAAAACGGCTCATGTCAGGAAAGAGCCGCCAAAACCGTACACACCGCCTGATATTCCAAAATTCACAAAGCAAAGTGAAAAAGCCAAGCCCAAGGAAGAAAAACGAGTTTCTCCCGAAAAAGCGTTCATGGACACTTTCCGACAGCTCACAAGCTGCCATCGGTCTATTGATATTTGGCAAGACTTCGTAGTGATGTCTGCGTGCTCGATTTCAAACGCGGTGGATAAGGCGGAGTCGCATTATACCAAGCGTGAGGAACGCTACATGCGGATCATAAAGAAGTATCGTCCGGAGGAGCAAAAGTTGTTTCCAGAACTGCTTGCACACTTCGTTATGGTCATGGAAGAAAATCCGGAGCAGGATTTCCTCGGAAAGCTCTATATGACGCTTGGGCTTTATGACAGTCATTCTGGTCAGGTGTTCACCCCTTATCATGTCTGCCAAATGATGGCTGATATTTCCATGGGAGACACTCTTAAAGAGGAAATTGATCGAAAAGGATATGTCACGATCTCTGATCCGTGCTGCGGAGCGGGGGCAACACTGATCGCCGGCGCTCATGCTGCAAAAAAGCTGATGGAAAAAGAACATCTCAATTTTCAAAACCATGTGTTGGTGTCCGCACAGGATATTGACGAGCTGGTTGCGCTGATGTGCTATTTACAGATATCACTGCTCGGTGTCGCGGGATATGTCAAGGTTGGAAATAGTCTGACCGAACCGATCACATCAGACGACACTCTGGAAAACTACTGGTTTACGCCGATGTACTTTTCAGATATTTGGGAGACTCGACGAACGATCCAGCGCATCAGAAGTGTTATGGGGGCTGATTATGGTTTCCCTGTATGATCATCAGCGCAGCGCCCTTGAAAAAATGAAGAACGGTTGCATTCTATGCGGCGGGGTCGGTTCCGGTAAATCCAGAACTGCTCTCGCCTATTACTATCTTCAGCAAGGCGGAAATCTTGACATTCCTGATGCGCCGATGAAAAATCCGCTTGATATTTACATCATCACCACTGCACGCAAGCGCGATACCTGTGAATGGGAGGACGAGTTGGCTCCATTCCTGCTCTCCACCCATGAGGACTGCAATTACTACAAGAACAAGGTCGTCATCGACTCGTGGAACAACATCAGCAAGTACAAAGATGTAAAAAATAGTTTCTTTATATTTGACGAGCAGCGTGTCGTCGGCTACGGGGCTTGGACAAAAGCATTCCTGAAAATCGCCAAGGTGAATAAATGGATCTTGCTCTCCGCTACCCCTGGGGATACCTGGCAGGATTATATCCCAGTCTTCATCGCAAATGGGTTCTACCGGAACAAGACCGATTTCATCGACCAGCATGTGGTTTATGACTGGAGGTCGAAGTATCCAAAGGTTGACCGATACCTCAACACCGGACGGCTGATCCGTCTGCGCAATCGCATTCTTGTGACGATGGAGTTCGAGCGGCACACCACATCTCATCATCAGGATGTGCCTGTTTCCTACAACATTCCGCTCTACAAAGATATTTCTCGAAACCGCTGGAACCCTTGGGAAGACCGTCCTATTGAAACGGCTTCTGAGCTTTGTATGAACTGGCGCCGCGTGGTGAATTCGGACGAGTCCCGCAGCGTGGCTGTGTTGGAGATCATGGAAGATCACCCTAAAGTCATCATCTTCTACAATTTCGACTACGAGCTTGATATTCTCAAAAATCTTGGTTACCCCAATGGGACCGAAGTCGCTGAATGGAACGGTCACAAGCATCAAGAGATCCCGACCGGCGACAAATGGGTCTATCTCGTGCAGTACACGGCCGGCTGCGAGGGCTGGAACTGCATTACCACTGATACGATCATCTTCTACTCGCAGAACTATTCCTATAAGGTCATGGTTCAGGCTTCCGGACGAATTGACCGTCTGACGACGCCATTCAGTGACCTTTATTACTTCCATCTAAAGAGCTTTTCCGGCATTGATCTGGCGATCAGCAAGGCACTCAAGGAGAAGAAGAACTTCAATGAGGGTCGCTTTGTTGGGTGGTCTACTGCGCCGATGCCGAAAGCTGCATGACATGAAAAGGAGAAATTATGAATAACGCAAAAATTATTGCTGTTGACTTCGATGGCACTTTGGTTGAAAACAAATGGCCTGAGATCGGTGCGCCGATTGAAAAAAACATCGCCAAGGTTAAGGCCGAACAGGAAGCTGGCGCCAAAATCATTCTTTGGACGAACCGCGTCGGCGAACCTTTGGAAAAAGCACTCTCGTTCTGCAAGGAGCAGGGCATCCACCTCGATGCTGTCAATGAGAATCTGCCCGAAATTATCAAAGCATTTGGGACTGACTGCCGGAAGATCTTCGCAAATGAATATTGGGATGATCGCGCAGTCTTGATGTCCGAGAAAGATATCGGAGAATTCTCCGATGGGTTCCACACTTTCAATTCCCTCTATCATCAGCGGCTCATCCTCTTCGCAGCCTTGGTGAACACTTTCCCGACGCTTGCTTGGAAATCCCACAAGCATTCTAATGGCGAGGCTCCATTTGGAGGAGGCTGGTTCATCGTTGGCGTCGACACGCCAAAAGGGCCCTATACCTATCATTACGAGGACAAGGACTGGGACCTGTTCCACTGTAAAGAGGTGGCCACTGCCCCTGAGTGGGACGGCCATACCGATAAGGATGTCGAGCGGGTACTTTCCCTTTCCGATGATGAGAGTGATTGGGCGGCTCGTGAAGTTGCTCTTGCTTCTCAGAAAGAGCGCGAAGGTGCCGAGGATAAAGACGACTGGGATTACGGTGTTGCGTGCTATGAAAGCGCCCTCAGAGCATATCGGTCTTTGGAACGCGACGGCCACTCCGGTATGAGCATTCAGATCACCAAGAGCATCCTGAACCGCCTCATCGACGGCAAATGCCTTACCCCCATTGAGGACGATCCTGATATTTGGACTAAGGTCGAGTTTGGTGAGGACGATCCTATCCAGCACTTCCAGTGCAAGCGCATGAGCAGCCTGTTTAAGGATGTCGCCGAGGACGGTACGGTCACTTACTCGGATGTCGAGCGTGTTCAGCTCATCAACAAAGAAAGCCCTGATATTCCGTTCAGAAACGGCTTCGGTACTCGCCTTATCGACAAGATGTATCCAATCACGCTTCCGTACTTCCCGGCGGACAAGAAGTTCAAGATCATCGTCGAAGAGTTTCTGACCGATGAGAAAAATGGCGACTTCGATACCGTCGGCTATCTCCAGCTCATTCTTCCAAATGGCAACACCGTTGAGCTGAATGGATATTTCAAAGATGGTCCGGACGGTATGGTTCGCATCGAGCAGGCTGAGTATGAGGAGCGGAAAGCCCGCAGAATCGACAAAAAGTAACCACTGATATTTGAAAGGAGAAAGAAATATGATCGCTATTGATACAATCGTCAGCATTAAATCCGGTGACGAGTACGGCGGTAAATACGCTGGGAAACTCGGCATCGTTAAAAGGTTTACGGATGATCGGGTTGGGGTGGAGTTCGCGGGCCTTAAAAACCACGCAAGCAAATATGGTCTCTTCTGGTTCGATAAAGAGAATGTTACGCCTTCACTCTTTAATACCCCGAAGCGAGATGATGGGATTATTCCAGCAGCTCTTGCTAAGGCTTTCCTCAACTTCACTTTCGGAGCCCCCAGGGCATCGCTCGGCGTGAAGCAGGTCATTTTCAGTGGTCCTAAAACGATCGTGTTCTGGCTCGACGGAACCAAGACTATCGTTTCTTGTGGCGAGGGTGACCACAATGATCCCTATGCCGGGTTCTGTGCTGCCATTACGAAGCGAGTCTTTGGCTCCACTTCTCAGGCAAAGAAGGTCTTGGCAAGAACGAGAAAGGAGACTTCCAAATGAGCACAATTTATATTGGCGAGCGGCAAAGCGGCAAAACAACTATGCTCATCGAAATGTCTGAAAAGACCGGAGCCACCATTGTTGTGGCTACCTATCCGATGGCCAAGTACATTCAGTTACTCGCTGCCCAGATGGGTAAGAAAATTCCTGTTCCTATCACGGTGACGAACTACATCCGTCTTCTCGCAAGTGGCGGTTTGGTAAGAGCGAGAAGTATCTCGTAGACGAGCTTCAGATGATGCTCTCTGCTATGAATGTCGAAGCTGCTACGGTTGACTGTGACTGCATTGAGGTTCTTCGCGGCCAACAGAAAGAAGGTTTGTAATGGCCTGGCTTAAAATGGTTGAGTTCCCAACACGCCTTTGTGAAGTCAAAGGTGAACTCGGATATTTTCATCTTTGGGAGCAGTGGAGTAATGTTGTTGGCGCCAGTCTGCTTCGTGGTGGACACCATGCTGGTCAGATTGGGCAGGTCTATGGCATTGTTGAATTCAAAGATGGTGTTCGCCGTGTTGACCCTGTTTCTATCAAGTTTTGCGATGAGGAGAATGCCGCTCTCTGTGCACTTGTAAAGCACAATGAGGCGTTAAGGAAAGGAGAAGTAAATGCTGAAAGTTGAAAATATCGAGGTTGTCGGATGGGAGGCCGCTATTCGTGGTATGCGAAACCCTAAAAACTCTTGGGCGAAAAGCGATTCTAATTGGAGATATGTCGCTCCAGCTCAGAGGGAGAATCATATTTTGGCTTCTTACTCTGATGATAGTGAATTTTGGATTGGTCCGAATGATGCAGATTTGATGAACCGACTGAGAAATGCCGGTACGGATCATCGCAAGTTCATGCGGATGATTACCGTCTATCTCGACATCACTGCCCCGCTGTATTGGTGGAAAGAGTTCGACACCTATAAGGTCGGTACGGTTGCCAATTCCTGCTCGACCATGCACAAGATCGCGGATAAGAAATTTACGCTGGAAGATTTCAGTTGTGAACATCTGAACACAAACAGGGTGCTTACATGCTATGCTCCTACCGAGTATCACTTTTCTTCCCTCGATCTTTTGAAACTGAAGATTGATGCGTTGAATTACTGGCGGGAGAAGTATTTGGAGTTCTCAAAAATCGACGAAGCGGCGTGGAGATCGGCTCCGAAAGGAGACGGATTAACGGACGAATCGCTTACTGCCGCCAAAAAGAACTGCTGGTGGCAGATGATCCAGCTCCTGCCGAGCTCTTACAACCAGCGACGGACGGTCATGCTGAACTATGAGGTTCTGGCGAATATCTACAAGTCCCGTCGGAACCACAAGCTTGATGAATGGCACACACTTTGTGACCGGATCGAAAGTCTGCCTTATTCTGAGCTGATTACCGGTACTGCCGTTTGACACCACTCCGGCTGTTATGATACAATCATAAAAAGAAATCATGCGCAAAAAGTACATCGCCTATTATGGAAGGAGGTTGTTAGGCTATGGCTGAACGCAACGATTCTCACCTTCTGGACGGTGGTGATTCTGTGGGTATGACGGATAACCAGTACAAGGGTATGCTGCTTGACCAGTTAGAAGACTGGCAGGAAATCCTTGACCTGGCAATCGCAGCCGGGAACACCGAGATTCAGAAAAAGGCTGAGAAGCAAATCGCGAAGATCAACGAAAAGCTGAAATTCTAATCTCTACCCAGAGGGAAGGGCTTGTGGAAACACAGGCTCTTCTCTTTTTATATTTTTCAGGAGTGTGAACATTATGACACCTAATGAGTACCAGAAAGAGGCACTTCGGACCGCATCCGGAATGTCTAAGGAATACCCTCGTATTCTCAACGGCCTGATGGGTCTGAATGGCGAAGCCGGAGAATGCATTGATATTCTCAAAAAGCATCTTTACCAGGGCCACGCTTTTGATAGCGAACCATGGCAAAAGAACTTGGCGATGTCGCATGGTATCTGGCCATCAGCGCAGAAGCTATCGGCTATGATCTGGAGACGATCTTCCAGATGAACATTGATAAGCTCCGCGCTCGCTATCCCGATGGTTTTGACGCCAAACACAGTCTACATCGCAGAGCAAATGATATTTGAAAGGAGATATAATGAATAATCAACAAAACCCGTTGTGTGCTTTGTGCTGTGACTGTCAATATTGCGGAGATAAATATAGTTTTCCACAGCCAAATGAGTTAGCTGATGTAGACCCAAGCAATCCATTCATTAAAAGATATTATTGCTGTTGCGGAGACTGCGAACATTATGGCGATGATATCACAGGTAAAGGCATTTATGAATGCGACTGTTTCGATGCATTATAGAGGCAATATTTGAAAGGAGCTTGTGAAAATGGATGAGAAAAAAATCCACTCAATCATTGATGAAGCAATGGCGGCTCGTGACCGATCTGTGTCCATTTATATTTCGCCTGATGGCGGTGTTTCTGTTTCGGTCTTCCCGTGGCCGGATGAGGAGACACTCCGCAACATGAGAGCCAGCGGTCTGATCTCTCACAATGACTACCGGACACGACTTGGCCTGTCGCCTATGAAAGACTAAGGAGGATCGCAATGAACGAAAAAGTTCTGAGACATAAGGAAATCTGCGATGGGCTGAACGAGCTCTACGCACGCAAAAACCACGACTATGGCGACAGCTTCCATACCACTTTTGTCGAGGAAGGTCTCGCTATGGCCCGTATCCGTTTGGGGGATAAGTTCTCCCGCTTCAAGACCCTGTCCCGCCTTTCCTGCAATGACCGCGACCAGCAGCAAGTTACGGATGAGTCCATTCGTGATACGCTGCTTGATCTCGCAAACTATGCCATCATGACTGTGCTGGAGATGGATACACCGGATGAGAGTCATGGGACTCTGTACGCTTATGACAAGCCTATCTGTACTATTGGGGAGGATAAGTAAGATGAAAGCTAAGAGAGCGCTTTGTATGCTTGCGGCGATCCTCCTCGTTGTCGCCATGATGCTGATGTTCCTGACGGGTTGTAACAGACAAGTCATCGACACGACATTCAGCTATGACAATGCTATCCTGGCTCTTCCAGATGGCTCCGTCGTCAGCGGGAAAATCGAGAGCTGGAAAGACTATGATGACGGCGATCAGATTCAGGTAAAAATTGACGGAACTACATATCTGGTTCATTCCGTCAACATCGTACTGATAAAGGAGTAATGATTATGTGGAAGCGCGAACTGATCTGCAACAAGATCTATGCGGTATTGATGGTGCTGGCATCTTTGCCGGTTGTTATTTTGGAGAGGGATGGTACGGTCCTTCTCCTTTCTCTTTTCTTCGGAGTTCCAATGTTCTTCGCAAAAGAAAACTGGATCATGGGAGGACCCGTTCATGAAAGTAAAGAAAGCCGGAAAAAGAGTGTTCGGAGCCGTAATGTCCGCTGCCGAGAAAAAGGCTATGGACATGGAGATACAGCGACAGCTCGCACAGTACGATCGAAAGCATATCCGAGAGATCGACGCTCTGGTTCTGTGGGAGCTGCGTGAACAGCTCGGCTTCGGCAACAAAAGGCTTAAAAAATTCTATGACAACTTCTCCCGCGGCATCGAGGCTTTGATCCGTCGTTATGAGATGGAGCAGGGCGACGATGTCTGGCTCTGTACCTACAAGCTGAAAGAGATCGGCTGTGATCTTGAAAAGTGGGAGAAAGAAAGAGGTGACCAATGAGCGACCGAAAAAACTCGGAGGGCTACTCAGATCCGACAGCCTACCAGGCCATGATGAACCTTGAAATCGAGGAGCTTCGCTTTAAGAAGTTGCTCAGGTCCATAAAGGATGTGTGTGACTTGGCAGACTTTGAGATCGAAGGTCGTGTCGTTCTGATCGACAAGCGGTCCGGACGGATATGGAGGTAGAAAAATGTTTTCTTTTGATGAGTTCGAGGATATGTGCGAAAAATTAGCGGAGGCATGGCAACAGATCCTCATGCCATTCGAGAAACTTTCAGAAGTTCTTGAGGCAATCTACAATGATCCAGCACTCTGGCCCAAACGCAATGGCGTTACGCCGAAAAAGTACGGCCTGTCTCTTCAGAAAAAGCATTTGCACAAACCGTTCACACCGTATCAGTATATTCCAATAACTCCGAAGAATCTCCCCTATATGAGGAGAACATTTTAGCAAAACTGCGTGAATTTGCCCCGGTTCTGTCTAATCTAAGATAGAATTCGGGGCTCTTTCATGCGCAAAAATCGTGGCCACTTTTGTTTTGAAAAACGGGCTTCTGCCCACTTTCTTTCGGAAACTTGATATATTCGGGCGAGTTGAGAGACTTGTAAGGACGGTTCTGGCCAAAAAAAGTGGGTTTTTGCCCGGTTTTATTTGAAAAGTGGGCTGGCTGAAACCGTTGGTACACAAGGCTTTGCGGGCTTTCTGCCCACTTTCCCACTTTTTTCTTTAATTAGTGTGAAGAAAAAATGTAAAAAATATATATAAGTGGCGAGAAAAAGTGGGTTTTTGGCCAAAGCCTGATTTTCCTCAAAAACTCTGACTTTCTTTTCGTGTGCGAGTGTGATATACTAAGCTTGCGACACAATTAAATCTTCTTATCCGCTTCACTATGGGAGAATTACTTGGCAACAAGTGTTTCTCTCTTAACTCGTTATACCCATAGTGGTGGTAAGAGGATTGTGTCGCAACAATGAGAGATGCGCTTTTGCAGGGTGCGTCTCTTCGTTGGGGCGCACCTTTTTTTATTTACACTCTTACGAGGGGAGGACGGAGCGTGGCACGGCCTTATACTGAACAGCAAGTTCTCAAGAAACTGGATATTCCTGATTTCAGACATTTGACAAAAGAAAAAGTCATTGCTTTTGCGACGATGGTTCCGAAGATGAACCCCGAAGTTGCAAAGAAAGCTCTTGAGCAATTTCCGAACTTCGCTTCGACTTCACTTGATGTTTTGAAAGAGTACCGCAGCGTCATCCAGGAAGCGATGGAAGACGATCGAGAGAGTATGCGCAGTTGTTACGATATGTATAACCGCGTGATGGATTCTCTTGAAAAAATGCTGGACAATGACAACCTGACATTTGAGCAGAAGACTTATATTCTCGATCAGATGCAGGAAGTTGCCGCAGCGGTAGCGGATAAGGACTCTGAAAAATCGAGGAACCGTTTGAAGCTCATTGGGGTTATCGGCGGCGTAGCTGCTGCCATTGTCGCGGCTTTGGCTTCGAGTCTTGGAGGTAACATCGCACTGAAAGAAAGCAACAACATTGATGATGACAACATAACGGATTTATGAGAAAGGACGGACAGCATGAGTAAAGGTAACGGAAAGCGTAGCACTGGCGGACTGATCCTCGATGTGATACTTACTTTCTGCACAGGAGGTCTGTGGCTGATTTGGATACTCATTCGGTATCTGCGAAATAATAGCTGACCCCCTCTGGATATTTGACCGAGATGCTTGAAAAGGTGTCTCGGCTTTTTTATGCCCTTTTTGGCTTCCGCAGAAAAAACAGGGTCTTTTATGGAGAAGAGAGAGATGTGTTACACATTTCCCTCTCTCCATTTTATTTTTTGTCGAAAGGAGGTCATTTCGTGGCCAGAAGTTCCAGACTTGAGAGCGGATTTCAAGACCGTTTAATCGAGTCGTTGAAAACGTTGTTCCCTGGATGCATGGTTTTCAAGATGGACCAAATTCAGGGGCTCCCCGATCTGTTGATCCTTTATGGCGAGAAGTGGGCCTCCCTCGAATGCAAGAGGTCTGCGACAGCTAAGAAGCGCCCAAATCAGGACTACTATGTCGAGAAGATGAACGATATGTCATTCTCTCGCTTTGTGTGTCCGGAAAATAAAGAGGAGGTATTGAATGAACTTCAACAGGCATTCCAACCTTGAAGGTCAGCACGCCTTCCTTGGTGCGAGTAAGTATCACTGGATCAATTACACCGACGATAAAATCGCGGACTCCTATGTGAGATTTCTGGCAACACAGAAAGGAACTGTTCTTCACGCATTCGCCGCTCAGTGTATTCTTTTGGGGCAGAAACTTCCCAAGTCTCAGAAGACTCTGAACATGTATGTGAATGACGCTATCGGTTATAAGATGACGCCGGAACAGATCCTCTACTATTCCCCGAACTGTTTTGGAACGACCGATGCGATTTGTTTCCGAAATAATTTTCTTCGCATCCATGATTTGAAGACCGGAGAAATTGATGCTCACATTGAACAGTTGGAGGTCTATGCCGCTCTGTTCTGTTTGGAGTATCATATTCGTCCAGCCGACATTGAAATGGAACTGCGTATCTACCAGCACGACCAAATTCTGTACCATAAGCCGACTGTTGAGGATATTCTGCCAATCATGGACAGGATCATCACAGCCGACAAGGTTATCAACAAAATCAGAGAAGAGGAGGGTTAAGCTATGGACCTCGTAGAGGAAGATATTCTGATGCACTATGGCGTCAAACGGCGCTCTGGGCGCTATCCGTGGGGTTCCGGTGATAACCCTTACCAACATGGCGGCGACTTTCTTGCTCGCGTTGAAGAGCTTCAGCGGCTCGGCAAAACTGAAAAACAGATTGCTGATGAACTTCATCTTTCGACGACTGATTTGCGAATGCAGGTTCGCGTCGCAAAGCATGAACGCCGTGCTCTTCAGGCAGATCGTGCCCGTTCTTTGCGGGAAGACGGTAAGACGCTGGATGAGATCGCCTCGATCCTCGGTTATGCGAATGACTCTTCTGTTCGCGCACTGCTGAATGAGAATACGGCAGCCAATAAGAATAAGGCACAAGCCACGGCAGAGATTCTGAAGAAAGAGCTTGCGGAAAAAGGAGCCATTGATGTAGGCACCGGCGTTGAGCGGCAGCTTGGCGTTTCTACCGGTGTTCTTCAAGAGGCTCTTTTCATTTTGGAAACCGAGGGCTATAACCGCTATGGCGTCGGCGTTCCTCAGGTAAACGACCCGAAGAAACGCACGATCACCCCAGTTATTTCCGTTCCTGAGATTGACCAGAGAGAGGTTTATCAGAACCTTGATTTGGTGAAGTCTGTTGGCGACTACCATTCTACTGATGGTGGCGAGTCTTGGGACAAGCGTGAGTATCCGGCGAGCATTGATTCCAGCCGTGTGAAGATCCTTTATGGCGATGAGGGTGGCGCACTGAAAGACGGTGTCATTGAGATCCGTCGCGGCGTTGCTGACCTTGATTTGGGAGACTCTCACTATGCTCAAGTTCGTATCCTTGTGGATGGTACTCATTACCTCAAAGGAATGGCGATGTATTCTGACGATATGCCCGATGGCGCAGACATTGTCTTTAACACCAACAAGCATACCGGAACACCTAAGATGGATGTTCTGAAGAAAATTCAGGATGATCCCGACAACCCTTTCGGGGCCTTGATTAAGGCTAATGGCCAGAGTCACTATATCGACGCCGACGGCAATGAGAAGCTTTCTGCAATCAACAAGCTGAAAGAAGAGGGCGACTGGGACAAGATGAGTAAAAATCTTTCTTCCCAGTTCCTTTCCAAGCAGCCCATCCAGCTTATCAAGAAGCAGTTGGATTTGACTTACGCTGATGCTGCTGATGAGTTCTCGGAGATCTGTTCGTTGAACAATCCCACCGTAAAGCGGAAGCTCCTGTTAGACTTTGCGGATGAGTGCGACTCGGCTGCTGTCCATCTGAAAGCGGCCGCTCTCCCTCGTCAGAGCACGCAGGTCATACTACCGCTCAATGCGATGAAAGAGACCGAGATCTTTGCCCCGAACTATCGTGATGGCGAAAAGGTCGTGCTAATTCGCTATCCGCATGGTGGTACCTTTGAGATCCCTGAGCTTACGGTCAATAACAAAAACCCGACTGCCGTTTCCGTTCTCGGAAAGAACATTCGGGATGCTGTTGGCATCAACCCTAAGGTTGCAGAGCGTCTTTCTGGTGCTGACTTTGATGGCGACCAGGTCGTTGTCATTCCTACCGGTGGGAGGGTGAAGATCAATCTACCCCCGCCCTTAAGGATTTGAAGGACTTCGATCCTAAGACTGACTACTCGACTGAGGGCAAGACTGGCGTTCGGCTCCTTGCAAAGGGTGCTGCTACACAGAGACAGATGGGTGAGATTTCAAATCTCATTACTGACATGACTTTGAAAGGCGCTACTGAGCCTGAGATCGCAAGAGCGGTCAAACACAGCATGGTTGTCATTGATGCGGCCAAGCACAAGCTCGACTACCGGCAGTCTGAGAAAGACAATGTATCGCCGAGCTCAAGAAGAAGTATCAAGGCTTTGACGACGAGACTGGTCACCATGGCGGCGCCTCTACCCTCTTATCCCGTAGAAAGCAGGATGTTGAGGTACCGGAGCGTCAGGGCAGCGGTGTCATTGATCCTCTGACAGGAAAAGTCGTTTACAAGGAGTCCGGCAGAACTTATGTGGACCCCCGTACCGGAAAGACGGTAGCGGCAACCACTAAAGTTAAACGCATCCTCGCAGTTGATGATGTTCGTTCGATGTCTTCTGGAACGCTTCAGGAAGAGGCCTATGCCGACTATGCCAACAAGATGAAAGACCTTGCCAATAAGGCCCGTCTTGAATACAAGGCTACCCCTACTCTGAAGCGCTCTGCCAGTGCGGCCAAGGCCTTTGAACCCGAAGTGAACCGCCTTATGGCTGCTCTCAAGGTCGCGCAGTTGAATGCTCCTCTTGAACGAGAAGCTCAACGAATTGCAAATGCTCGTGTGAAAGCAAAGGTTCAGGCAAACAACATTACTGACAAAGATGAGATTTCCAAGATCCGTCGTGCTGCCATCAGTGATGCCAGAAATTCTACTGGCGCAAGCGGAAAGCGAACTCGCATTACAATCAGCGATGGCGAATGGACTGCAATTCAGTCTGGTGCAATTTCAGACACAACCTTGAGCGAGATCTTGCGCTATGCCGAACCGAAAACTGTAAGAGAACGAGCAACGCCGAGAAGAACAACGCAGTTGTCCGATGCTCGCATTAGCAGAATCAAAGCAATGGCGAATTCTGGCCACACAAATGCTGAAATCGCTGAAGCTTTGGGAATTTCGACTTCTGCCGTTTCCAAGTATCTGAATTCATGAAAGGAAGTGAGAGAAAATGGCTCAATCATGCGCGCTAACTACGACAGATAATCCGTATGATCCCTTTACCCAGTACGATGCTTGGTATCGCTTTGATGAAGGCAAAGGCTATCACTCTTGCGCTTACCTGGCCCGTATAGCCAGGACTTCCGATCAGCTTTCAGATGCTGAAAACGAACAGGAACTTGAGCGTGCCATTGACGACATCATCAAATACGATCCCCTTGGGATCTACAAAAAAGTAAAAGCAGACACAAAGGATTCGCCTTCCGTGAGTGCATAAAGACTTTAGCAGCCTCTTTCGCTCAAATCGGGAGGCTTTATCTTTTGCTCTGCTTTTACAACACGATAAGTTTTAACTCCAAGTCACCTTTTGCTTAGCGAGATTACCTTGCTTTCTAAAAGGTATAGGGGGGGTCGCAAAAACAGCACCCCCTCTGCATCGCGGCGGTCTTTGAAAATTCTCCGGGGGATATTTTTGAAAAATGTTTTTCGGGGTTTGGGCAGCCGGCGGGAGTTTTGGGCGACGAGACAGGGTTTGAACGGGCCCACAGGGCTGATATTTCACCTCCTGATGTGTTCTTCTTTCCATGGAATCGCCACGACCGGGTCATGCAAGTGCTTTCTCTACCTCCATCTTTTATTTGGGGATTTCTCCTTTCAACTTGTTCAGCCAGTCAGTTCTGTGGGTTCTTTCAAGCCCTGTCTCAAAGTCCAAATAAGTGATGTAAAACACAGTGAATACCATGATCAAACACAGCGAGAGGAGGTGGCAAGGATGGCAAAGGCCGCAAGATCATCTGAGAAAGTACCTAAATCCCGTGCGGCTCTTACTCCTGAAGCAAGAGAGAAGCAACTGATTGCCTTAGCCATTGATGTTGCCGAAGAGCAAATGCGCAATGGCACCGCTTCCTCTCAGGTGATTTCCCATTTTCTAAAACTCGGCTCCACCAGAGCCCAGATCGAAAAAGAATTGCTTGAGAAGCAAAGGGATCTTGCCGCGGCAAAGGCCGAAGCGATCGAGTCCTCCGCTAAGATGGAGGAACTGTACCTCAAGGCGGCCAAGGCTATGAAGAGCTATCAGGGGCAGGAGGACGAAGAGGATGAATATTAAATGCTATTCAGAGCTTGTTCTTCTTCCAACCTTTGAAGAGCGCTTTGAGTATCTTAGGCTTGACGGCATCGTCGGTGAAACGACTTTCGGATTTGACCGTTATATGAACCAGGTCTTTTACAGGTCGCTGGAATGGAAGAAGATCCGAGACGCGGTGATTGCAAGAGATCTTGGCTGCGACCTTGGCATCGAAGGTCATGAGATATTTGGTCGAGTCATCATTCATCATTTGAATCCGATTCGGCAGAGAGATCTTCTGGAACGGACAGACATTCTGCTCGACCCTGAGTATCTCATCACAACGACCCATGAGACGCATCAGGCAATTCACTACGGTGACAAAAATCTGTTGCTCACCGAACCACCGCAGCGGACAAGGAATGATACTTGCCCCTGGAAACATTAAACCAAAGGAGGAACCGACTATGCAGAATAATCCTCATAAGCAGGACATCATTCAGGAGCTTCGCGATAAGCGTCAGGATGTGACGGAACTCTGCACTGAGGCAGAAGCGGTCAATGAGCCGCACACTGGCTCCGGTATTGTTACGGACTGTCTCTATCTGAATGTGCGTAAGCTGCCCGACATAAACGCAGATGTTGCGGTCGTCATTGACGCGCTGACGCAGGTCTGCATTGATTTGGATGCGTCCACGGAAGACTTTTACAAAGTTCGCACTTCTGATGGGGTCGAGGGCTTTTGTATGAGAAAGTACATTGCCCTTTCCAAGTAAGGAGTGCATCTATGGATACGACTGAAAGCATCCTGACATCAGTGAAGAAGCTTCTCGGAATTGACGAGAGTTACACTCACTTTGACGCCGACCTCATCATGCACATCAACTCCGTCTTTTCCATTCTTGGACAGATGGGAGTTGGCCCAAAGAAAGGCTTTGCCATTTCAGGGGCTGATGAAAAGTGGTCTGACTTTCTGGAGGATGACCCCGGTCGGCTTGCCCTTGTAAAATCTTATATGCACCTTAAAGTTCGGCTACTTTTCGACCTGCCTACCGCTTCCTCTGCTGTTGACGCGATGAACCGTCAGATCAGCGAGTTTGAGTGGCGGCTTTTCGTGGCGGCCGATAATGCTGCAAGAGAGGAGGAAAGTCAAAATGGATGAACTTTGCCACTATGGTATCAAAGGCCAGAAATGGGGCGTTCGCCGTTTCCAGAATTCAGACGGAAGTTACACTTCTGAGGGAAAACGCCGCGCTCAGCAGCAGGAGAAGAAAGATCCTGTGAAAGAGATGAAAGATGAAGACCTTAGAAAGGCAATCAATCGGTTATCTCTGGAAAACAAATATAAGGATCTGACGAAAAAGCCGGCCCCGACCTCCAAGCTTGAGTCGACCAAGAAAGCTGTGGATGCTACTTCCGAACTTGTCAATCGGGCGAAGAAGATGGATCAGGACAGCCGCAAGGCTACGAAGAAAGAGCGGATGGACTTGAGCAAGAAGACAGACAAGGAGCTTCGCGACCAGATCAACCGCGAGCTTTTGGAACGGCAGTACAACGATCTGTTTGCCAAGGAGTCGGTGTCCAAAGGCCGCCGCTATCTTTCCGATGTGCTTGACAACGCAGGAACGGTTTTGGCTGTCGGCAGCTCGGCTCTGAGCATTGCTCTCGCAATTCAGCAGTTGCAGAAGAAGGCGGGGTAATACGGAATGGCCCTGTCGAATACTGCTGTTCCCCGGTATTACGGGAAATTTCGTGAAGCGGTGATTCGGGGTGAGATCCCTGTCTGCAAAGAGATTTCGATGGAGATGAACCGGATCGACGATCTGATCGCAAATCCAGGAATCTATTACGATGATAAAGCCGTTGAGGGCTGGATCAAGTATTGCGAGGCAGAGATGACTCTGACGGATGGTTCCGATCTTCACCTCCTTGACAGCTTCAAGCTGTGGGGCGAGCAGGTATTCGGCTGGTATTACTTTGTGGAGCGCACGGTCTATGAGCCGAACGCGGACGGACGAGGCGGGCACTATGTCAAGAAGATGATCAAGAAGCGGCTTGTGAACAAGCAATACCTGATCGTCGGACGAGGTGCCGCTAAGTCGATCTATGATTCGTGCATCCAATCATTCTTTGAGAATGTGGACACAAGTACGACCCATCAGATCACGACGGCTCCGACCATGAAGCTGGCCGAAGAGGTCATGTCACCGATCCGCACCGCCATCACAAGAGCTCGCGGCCCCGTATTCCAATTTCTAACCCAAGGCTCACTCCAGAACACGACCGGTTCACAGGCCAACCGCGTCAAGTTGGCTTCGACCAAGAAAGGCATTGAGAACTTTCTGACCGGCTCTCTCATTGAGATCCGCCCCATGTCGATCAAAAGCTGCAAGGTCTTCGATGCAAGATTGCAACCGTAGACGAGTGGCTCTCCGGCGACATTCGCGAGGATGTTATCGGCGCTATCGAGCAGGGCGCTTCCAAGGTGGACGACTATCTGATCGTGGCCACCAGTTCGGAGGGTACTGTTCGTAACGGCGCCGGTGACACCATCAAAATGGAGCTTATGAGCATTCTCAAGGGGGATTATCCAAACCCGCATGTTTCGATCTGGTGGTACAAGCTCGACTCTGTCGACGAGGTCGGCTATCCGGAGATGTGGATGAAGGCGAACCCGAACATCGGAAAGACGGTAAGTTACGAGACTTATCAGCTTGATGTGGAACGCGCCGAGAAAGCACCGGCCGCAAGGAATGATATTCTTGCCAAGCGTTTCGGACTGCCGATGGAGGGTTACACCTATTACTTCACCTACGAAGAGACGCTGCCGCATCGCAAACGCGATTACTGGCAGATGGCCTGCGCGCTGGGCGGAGACCTTTCTCAGGGTGACGACTTCTGTTCGTTCACCTTTTTGTTTCCGCTGCGTAACGGTTCCTTTGGCGTGAAGACCAGAAACTACATTACTTCCAGAACGCTGAATAAGCTGCCCGCTGCTATGCGTAATAAGTATGAGCAGTTTATGGATGAGGGTAGTCTTGTCGTTTTGGATGGAACGGTTCTGGACCCGATGCAGGTCTATGAGGACTTGGACGAGTACATCGTTGCCTGTGGGTATGATGTCCGCTGCTTTGGCTATGACCCATACAACGCCAAGGAGTTTGTGGAACGCTGGGCGGCTGAGAACGGCCCGTTCGGCATTGAGAAAGTCATTCAGGGCGCGAAGACGGAGTCCGTTCCATTGGGTGAGCTGAAGAAGCTGGCCGAAGACCGGATGCTCCTCTTCGATGAAGAGTTGATGACCTATGCTATGGGTAACTGCATCGCCATGGAAGATACCAATGGAAACCGGAAGCTGATGAAGAAGCGGTATGAGCAGAAGATCGACGCCGTGTCGGCTATGATGGATGCCTATATCGCTTACAAGCGGAATCCGGAAGCATTTGAATAAGAGAGGATTATATGCATTACCTTAACAAGCCTGCCCCGCAGACCTTTCTTGCGCATCATGGCATCAAAGGCCAGAAATGGGGCATTCGCCGTTTCCAGAATGAAGATGGAACTCTAACAAAAGCTGGCATTGAGCGTTATGCCGAAGTATCTTCTAAGTCAATAAAAGTCAATGAAGATGGGTCGTCAACTGTCCCTAAAGGATTTACATTCAACCGTATTGGTGGAGCACAGTTTGATCCGAATAAATCTGGTGGATTGTATGTTAGTTACGGGAAAGCCGATGCGTCGCGTTATATAAAATATCTTGGCCCGACGTCAATCAACAAGCTACTAAAGACAGCATCATACAACATTCAGCATATTTCAGTTAAAGAACCTTTGAAAATGCCGTCCAATCAGCAAGTGGCAAAAGAAACTGCTGAGTTGCTTATGAAAAACAAAAAGCTTCTTGCCGCGTTTAATGAGTCTTTTTATGCTGTGGCTGTTACTAATGATTTTAACAAATCTATTAGCATTGCAGATGTTGAAAAGGCACTGCGCAATCCAAACAGTAAAGAGGGCCAAAAACTCTCGTATGGTGTGAGCAGTATGCTCGGTGATGGAAACATGGCTTCTGAAGCGAAAGATGTTTATAAGCATTTCAGGGATAAAGGATATGATGCAATTCCGGATATTCATGATCGCCTGAGTGGAACATCGGAAACTGCCATGATCGTAATAAATCCAGACAAACTTCAGGTCACATCAAGCACGGTTATCACAAAAGATGTGATGAAAGAGGCGAAGGAGTATGTCAAGTCCTTAGAAAAGCTTCCTGTAAGCGAACTCATAAAGGATTAACCCAGCAGACTTTGAATGGTCTGCTGAATTTTTTTATGCCATGAAGGAGGTGATGAGTTCCGAATGGAAATGACAGTTGCCACGCGGCTAAAGCACGCATGGAATACATTCATGAACCGAGATTCTTATGTTTCTCGGATGTCGATTGGGCCGAGTTACGGTTATCGCCCCGACCGTCCACTCTTCAGCCGTGGAAATGAGCGTTCGATCATTACCTCGGTCTATAACCGTATTGCGCTGGATGTCTCATCTATGACCGTTCAGCATGTGCGACTGGATGGCAGCGACCGATTCAAGGAGGTCATCGAGAGTGGGCTTAATAACTGTTTAACGGTAGAAGCCAATGTTGACCAGACCGGAAGGGCCTTTATGCAGGACATTGTTATGTCGATGCTGGACGAGGGCTGCGTTGCTATCATCCCTGTCGATACAAACTTTGATCCTGAGAAAACCGGCGGCATTGACATCGAGACGATGCGGACCGGCAAGATTCTTGAATGGTTCCCGCAGCATGTAAAGGTTCGCGTCTACAATGACCAGCGCGGTGAGAAAGAGGATATTCTTGTCCCCAAGAGTACCGTCGGCATTGTGGAGAATCCTTTCTATGCTGTCATGAATGAACCGAACTCTACGATGCAGCGGCTTATCCGAAAGCTGAACCTGCTGGACGCCATTGACGAGCAGAACAGTTCCGGAAAGCTGAACCTCATCATTCAGTTGCCGTATGTCATCAAGACAGAAGCACGTCGTCAACAGGCGGAATTGCGCCGACAAGATATCGAGAACCAGTTAGCCAGCTCCAAATACGGTGTTGCATACACTGACGGAACTGAGCATGTGGTCCAACTGAATCGCCCCGTCGAGAACAACCTGATGTCCCAGATCGAATACCTAACGAGTATGCTTTACAGCCAGTTAGGTTTGACCCAGGGCATTCTGGATGGCTCTGCCGACGACAAGACGATGCAGAACTACCTGACTCGAATTGTTGAGCCGATTCTCTCTGCCATCGTTGATGAGATCAAGAGGAAATTCCTCACCAAAACTGCTCGGTCGCAAAAGCAGTCCATCCTGTTCTTCCGAGATCCCTTCAAGCTGGTGCCTGTCGATAAGATCGCTGAGATGACTGACAAGTTCACCCGCAACGAGGTCATGACCTCGAATGAGATCCGGCAGAAGATCGGCATGAAGCCTTCTTCCGACCCAAAGGCGGACGAGCTGCGCAACAGCAATCTGAGCGCACCGGCGGAAAGCACGCCGGCATCAACACCGAAGGAGGACAACAATCAAAATGGAGAAGAAACTTAAGTACGACTTCAGCGGCTGGGCGACGCGCAACGACCTTGTGTGCAGTGATGGCCGCACCATTCGCCGTGATGCGTTTGCGCATTGCGACGGAAAGATCGTCCCCCTCGTATGGAATCACCAGCATGACGACCCGACCAATATTCTGGGCCATGCGCTGCTGGAAAACCGCGAGGATGGCGTTTACGCTTACTGCACATTCAACGAAACTGCTGCCGGTAAGGCTGCTAAGCTGATCGTGCAGCATGGAGATGTGGATTCCCTGTCCATCTATGCCAACGGCCTGAAGCAGCAGGGCGGAAATGTGATGCATGGTGACATCAAGGAGCTGAGCCTTGTGGTCGCCGGTGCAAATCCAGGAGCATTCATCGACTTTGTCGATCTTGCTCATGGAGAGGGCGCTGAGCAGGAAGTTATCTTCTGTGCCAACGAACCTATCACGCTCGCCCATGCAGATGAAGGCAAAGCTGATGACTCTTCCGATGACGGCAAGAAGTCCGACGATGGCGACAAGAAAGACACCGGAGATGGCGACACCGTTGAAGATGTCATCAACAGCCTGACCGAAAAACAGAAGACCGTTGTGGTTGCTCTGCTCGCCAATGCTATGGCCCACAGCGATTCTGACGACGATGATGGCGAAGAGAAGAAGGACGACGGCCACATCGAACATTCTGACAAATCCGAAGGAGGAGATAAGACTATGAAACACAATGTTTTCGAGAAGCCTGAGGACAATCAGGCGACCACCCTGAGCCATTCCGCTCAGACTGAGATCATCGCCAGTGCCAAGCTCAAGAGCTTCAGGGGGCTATGAAGCTCTACGCCGAGCAGCATAACGATACTCTGAAGCACGGTATTGACGACATCGAGGCCCTGTTCCCTGAGTATAAGGATCTGCGCACCGGCGCTCCTGAGCTCATCACCCGTGACCAGGGCTGGGTCAATGTGGTCATGAACAAGGTCCACAAGAGCCCTATCAGCCGTATCCGTACCCGCAACATGGATGCCCGCGGCGATGATATCCGCGCACATGGTTACCAGAAGGGCAAGAAGAAGGTTCCTTCCGGCAACATGAAGCTGATGAAGCGCACCACCGATCCGCAGACCATCTACATCACTGACTCCATGCACCGCGATGACATCATCGATATCACCGATTTCGATGTGGTCGAGTACCAGTACGGTGTGATGCGTCAGACTCTGCTGGAAGAGGTCGCTACCGCTATCCTGATCGGTGACGGTCGCGATGAGGCGGATGAGCACAAGATCTCTGAGGAGCATGTCCGTTCTATCTGGAATGACGACGATCTCTACACCATCCACTATGATGTGGACATCGAGGCTGCCCGCAACGAACTTCAGGGTACCGGCACCGCTTCCCGTTTCGGCGAGAACTACATCTACGCCGAGGCGATCATCACGGCTGCCCTTTACTCCCGCGAGAAGTTCAAGGGCACCGGCACTCCCGATTTCTTCTGCACGCCGCATCTGGTGAATGTGATGCTGCTGGCCCGCGACACCAATGGTCGCCGCATCTACAACTCCAAGGCTGATCTGGCTGCCGCGCTGAACATCAACGAGCTGCACACTGCTGAGCAGTTCGAGGGTCTGGCCCGCACCGACAAGACCGGCAAGAAGCATAACCTGCTGGGTATCTTCGTCAACCTGAGCGACTACACCGTCGGCGCCACCAAGGGCGGCGAGATCACCCGCTTCAACCAGTTCGACATCGACTTCAACCAGGAGAAGTACCTGATCGAGACTCGTCTGTCCGGCGCGCTGACCAGACTGTGGTCTGCTATCGCACTGGAAGAGCCCGTGAAGGCCTCTTCCGGCCAGACCGAGGATGCCGGTCACGACGCCCCCTAAGGGAGAAAATTCAAAATGGCAAAATTTTATGGACCGGTAGGCTATGCTGAAACGGTGGAAACGGCGCCTGGTGTATATGTGGAAAAGATCACGGAGCGGATGTACTTCGGAGACTTGACCCGTAACACCAGGCGTCTTCAGTCATCGGAAACGCTCAATGACGACATCAATGTTGCGAATGAGATCAGCATAGTCGCCGATCCGTTTGCCAACCAGAATTTCCACCGAATGCGGTATGTTGGCTTTATGGGGGCAAATTGGAAGATCTCCAATGTTGAAGTCCATTATCCAAGACTGATCCTGACGATCGGAGGTATCTACAATGGAGAGACTGCTTCTTCAGAAGACTCTATCTGACATTCTTGGATGCCCCGACCGAGGCGAAAAGTGTCGTGTGTACTTTCAGCCTCCTGAAAGCAAAGCCATGCGGTACGACTGCATCGTGTATGAGCGCAGCCGCATCGAGCCGAACTTTGCGGATAATCTTCCCTATCTTCTTCATGACAGGTATCAGGTGACGGCGATTTACAGAAATCCTGACAGCGATTTACCGAGAAAGATCGCCGCACTTCCGCTATGCAGTCATGAGCGGCACTATACCGCAGACAATCTGAACCATGATGTGTTCAACCTATATTTCTAACCTTAAAAGGAGGAAACAGCAATGAGTAAGATCAAATGGGATCAGATCGGCGAGCGTCTGTATGAGACCGGCGTCGATCACGGTGTTCTGTTCCCGATGGGTGAGGACAACAACTACGCCAACGGCGTTGCCTGGAACGGCCTGAGTGCCGTGAACGAGAACCCCTCTGGCGGTGAGCCCAATCCAGTCTGGGCGGATAACATCAAGTATCTGAACCTGATGTCTGCTGAGGATTTCGGCGCCACCATCGAAGCGTACACCTATCCCCCCGAGTTCGAGGCCTGCAACGGCTGCGTTGGGTTGCCCCCGGCGTTACCATCGCCCAGCAGGGCCGCAAGATGTTCGGCTTCAGCTATCGTACCCTGATCGGCAATGACACGGTCGGCACGAACTTTGGTTATAAGATCCACTTGGTTTACGGTGCACAGGCTTCTCCCTCTGAGAAGAACAACCAGACTGTGAACGACAGCCCCGAGGCTGCGTCCATGAGCTGGGATCTGAGCACCACTCCTGTGGAAGTCCCCGGCTTCAAGCCGACAGCACATTTCGTCATCGACTCCACCAAGACCAACAAGGTGCAACTCACCAAGCTGGAAGAGCTGCTCTATGGCACGGATGAAGCTGAACCCACTCTCCCGACGCCTGAGAAGATCATTGAGATCATGAAGGCTGCGGGCTAATCGAACAATGGACAAGCGGGGCTCTCTTCACCGAGGGCTCCGCTTTCTTTAATTTTTGAAAGGAGAAAGCATCATGCTTAAGAAAACTATCGCTTATACCGATTACAACGGTACCACTCGCAAGGAGGATTTTTACTTCAACCTGACGCAGGCTGAGGTGACTGAACTGGAGGTCTCTGTTGAGGGAGGTCTGGTCGAAATGATCAACCGCATCGTTGCCGCGCAGAACGGCAAGGTCATCATCGAGACTTTCAAGGACATCATTCTGCGCGCTTACGGTGAGAAGTCTCCGGACGGCCGTCGATTCATCAAGAACCAGGAAGTCCGCGATGCCTTCGCTCAGACCGAGGCATACAGCAACCTGTTCATGGAGCTGGCAACCGACGCTAAGGCTGCGAGCGAGTTCGTCAACGGCATCGTTCCGCCCAAGACGGAAAAGGCAGCCCCGGCCGATCAGAGTGCCGAAGCTCCCGCTGTTCCTGAAAACTGATGATAATGAGGACCGGCGATGCTGAAGATCACAGTGCCGGCTACCGAATTGTTTGACGGGGTCGGAAACTTTATCAACACCAAGGAGCAGACGCTCCAGTTGGAGCATTCGCTGGTCTCTCTTTCAAAATGGGAAGCCAAATGGCACAAGCCTTACTTGTCCCGCAAGGCGATGACCATAGAAGAGACGATCGACTACATCCGGTGCATGACACTGACACAGAATGTCGACCCGAATGTGTATAAAGCGATCACTCCATCAAATTTGAAGACGGTCACGGAGTACATTGACGCTCCGATGACCGCCACGACCATCTCCAATGCAAAGAAAAAGGGTGGAAGCCGTAAAATCGTCACGGCAGAGGTCATTTATTATTGGATGATCTCCTACGGTATCCCGTTTGAGTGCCAGAAATGGCATCTGAACCGACTGCTGACCCTTATCAATGTGTGTAATGTGGAGGGGTCGCCGCCTCAGAAGCTTTCGAGAGCGGAGGTTGCCGCGCAGTATAAAGCGCTGAACGCCGCCCGACGGAAGCAGTGGAATACAAGGGGGTAACACCATGACAGAAAAAGAACTGAGAGCCAAAGTAGTCTCGATCGCAGAGAAGTATCTCGGATGTAAGGAAAGCAATGGCTCGCATAGAAAAATCATCGACCTCTATAACACTCACAAACCGCTTGCACGAGGGTACTCCGTGAAATACACGGACGCCTGGTGTGCAACTTTTGTGAGTGCTGTGTTTATAGAGGCCGGCTTGACAGAGATCGCACCGACTGAATGCGGATGCGGAGCAATGATCAATCTTTATAAGAAGATCGGTCGTTGGGAAGAGAATGATGCCTATGTCCCCTCTCCGGGTGATGTTGTTATGTACGACTGGCAAGATAACGGCGTGGGTGATAATACTGGTGCCGCTGATCATGTCGGCATTGTGGTGAGTGTTTCCGGAAATTCCATCAAGGTCATCGAAGGAAATATGAGTGATGCCGTTGGGCATAGAACCTTGCGGGTGAATGGCAAATACATTCGAGGCTATTGCCTCCCCAAGTATGCTGCAAAGCTGGTTCGACAGGTTCCAACACGACGACACCGCCGAGTAATGGCTCAGCAAGTAAGCCCGCAAGTGCTAAAAAGGCAGCCGAGGCAGCAAGATCTTTCGATAAGACTTTGGCCGGTACTTATGTTGTCACGGCGAATGTTGGGCTGCACATCCGTAATGGTGCAGGAACCGGTAAGGCCAGTCTCGCCGTACTTCCCAAAGGTACAAAAGTTGCAAACTATGGGTACTACACGCTTGTCGGCAATATAAAGTGGCTTTATGTTCAGGTCACTTACAAGGGTGTCACATACACCGGATTTTGCAGTTCTCAGTATTTGAAGAAGTAAACAAGTGCAATTTGGAGGAAAACATGATCACGTTCAGACAAAAGGGCGACTTCTCCAAGCTGACGAGGTTTTTGGAGAGAGCCAAAGAAACGGTGCATCTCGGAGACCTCGATCAGTATGGCCGAGCCGGAGTGGCCGCTCTTGCGTCTGCAACGCCTGTTGACTCTGGAGAAACGGCCCAATCGTGGTATTACGAGATCACGAACAAGAAGGGTTTTGTGAGTATCTCGTTTCACAATTCAAATATTCAAAATGGAGTTCCAATCGCCATCATTTTGCAGTATGGACATGGAACTGGAACCGGCGGCTGGGTAGCGGGACGTGATTACATCAATCCTGCTATCCGGCCTATTTTTGATCAAATCGCAAATGACGCATGGAAGGAGGTCACGAAGACATGAGCACAACGATCGACGAGAGAGTTGTTGAAATGCGATTCGACAACCGTCAATTCGAGGCGGGTGTGAAGACAAGTTTGTCCACGCTCGACAAACTCAAAGAGGGTTTGGATCTGGACGGTGCGGCTAAAGGTCTGAAGGGCCTTGGCGACGCAGCTAAAAAGTGCGACCTTTCGACCCTTAGCAATTCCGTCGAGACTGTTCGGATGAAATTCTCGGCGCTCGAAGTCATGGCGGTGACCGCTCTTTCAAACATTACCAACTCGGTCATCAATACCGGAAAACGGATGATCGAATCGTTTACATTGGAGCCTCCCAAACAAGGCTTTGACGAATACGAGCTTAAGATGGGCTCTATTCAGACGATTATGATGAGCACCGGCGCATCGTTGGAGGAGGTCAACAAGTATCTTCAGGAGCTGAACACCTATTCCGATAAGACAATTTACTCTTTCCAGGATATGACCTCCAATATCGGTAAGTTCACGAATGCCGGCGTCGGCCTTGAAGATGCTGTTATGGCTATCCAGGGCGTGTCGAATGTGGCTGCCGTATCCGGTGCAAATGCAAACGAGGCTTCCCGTGCGATGTATAACTTTGCGCAGGCCCTGTCCGCAGGATATGTCAAGCTGATCGACTGGAAATCCATTGAAAACGCGAACATGGCAACAGTGGAATTCAAGACGCAGCTTTTGGAGTCGGCTGTTGCGTGCGGAACTTTGACGAAAACCGCAGACGGAATGTATAAGACCGTCAAGGGAAATGTCATCGACGCCACACATAACTTTAACGATTCTTTGCAGGATCAGTGGATGACGACGGAAGCTCTTGTCGGCACACTTCGTAATTATGCTGATGAAACGACCGACATCGGCAAGAAGGCATTCGCTGCTGCACAGGATGTTAAGACATTCTCACAGTTGATTGACACCTTAAAGGAAGCTGCGGGCTCCGGCTGGGCGAATACCTGGGAAATCCTCTTTGGTGACTTTGATGAAGCCAAGGAATTGTGGACTGGTCTTAGTCAGGCGATCGGCGGATTTATTGATACGCAGTCTGATGCTCGTAATTCGGTACTTCAGGGATGGAAAGACCTTGGTGGCAGAACCGAGCTGATCGAGTCTCTCAAGAATACGCTCAAGGGAATCGGAATGGTTATCAAGCCAATTACGGAGGCTTTTCGTGATATTTTTCCGCCAACTACTGCGGAACAGCTTCATAATCTGACGGAAGGACTGCTGAAGTTCACAGAAAAGCTGACGCTTAGTGACACTGCTTCCGAAAACCTGAAGAACACCTTCAAGGGTCTGTTTGCCATTCTTGATATTTGCAAGCGGGCAATCGGTTCAATTCTGGGTCCGGTCGGTTCTCTTCTTGGGAAAGTAACCGGCTTAGGCGGTGGCGTTCTCGGCGTGACCGGCTCTATCGGAGAATGGCTCGTCAAGCTTGACGAAGCGATCAAGAAGAACGACATTTTCGGAAAAGGCATTGAGAAAATATCCGACTTTGTGAGCGGTGCTGTTACGGCCATCAAGAATTTTGCCGAGTCTGTTCGTGAATACCTCGGTCTGCCGACGCTTGACGAAGCGAAGGAGTCTCTGAAAGAACTCTTTGGTACTGCCGAAGAGAAGATTCAGGTTACCGGACTGGAACTCCTGCACACGATCCTGGAGAAGCTGAAAGAGAGTGCCGGTCAGGTCAAAGACGCTATTGTCGGTCTGAAAGATGGCATCTCAGATGCGTTTTCTAAGATTGGCGGAAATACAGATGTGTCGAAATTCGCTACATTGATTCAAGCACTATCCGTTGCCGCTAAGAAAATTGGCGGTGGTATTTTCGATGTGGTCGGAAACGGTATCAATAAGATCGCAACCGCGGTGAGTAACGCTGATTTTAGCGGAATCATCGACCTGCTGAACGGAATTTCTATCGGCGGTATTGCGATTGCCATAACCAAATTCACCAATAGTTTGACGAAGCCCTTTGATGAAGTCGGAGGCCTTCTTGACAATGTGAAGGGGATTCTGGATGGGGTTCGTGGATGTTTTGAGGCGTATCAGACGCAGTTAAAAGCCGGAACTTTGCTGAAAATAGCAAGCGCTATTGCGATTCTGGCAGCATCTATCGTCGCGATTTCTCTTATTGATAGTGAGAAGTTATCTGCGTCGCTGGGAGCTATTACGGTTCTCTTTGCCGAATTGATGGCATCCATGTCGGTCTTTACCAAAATCAGCGGAGATGTTAAAGGTGCGGTGAAGAGTTCGACAGTGATGCTCGCCATGTCTACATCTATCCTGATCCTTGCATCAGCTCTGAAGAAGATCGGTGACTTGGATGGTGGACAGCTTGCAAAAGGTGTTGCCGGTGTGACGGCCTTGATGGCGGCGATGGTCGGTGCTGTGAAGCTGCTTAACATGATCGGCGGTTCTTCGATGAAGGGCGCGACACAGATGGTTCTCTTTGCGGCTTCCATCAAGATCCTTGCATCGGTCTGCACAGACCTTGCAACGCTTGAATGGGATGGGCTTGCAAAAGGGCTGACCGGTGTCGGCGTGCTGCTGGCGGAAGTCTCACTCTTTATGAACACCGCAAAGTTCAGTGGAAAGTCTTTGACAACAGCGGCGGGAATCGTCATCCTTGCCTCGGCCATCAAAATCCTGGCATCCGCCTGTAAGGATCTCGGTAGTCTCGATTTCGGACAGCTTGTGAAGGGGCTTGGCTCCATTGGTGTTCTTCTGGCAGAGATCACGGTCTTTACCAAGTTGACTGGCGATGCAAAGGGTTTGGTGTCCACCGGGATCGCGATGATCGGGATTGGCGCTGCTATGAAAATCTTTGCTTCCGCGATTGGCGACTTCGGAAACCTTGACTGGAATCAGATCGCCAAGGGGCTTGTCGCTATGGGCGGCGCATTGGCCGAAGTGGCTATCGCCATGAAGGTAATGCCGAAGAACACGATAAGCGTTGGCGTTGGTCTGATCGCTGTCGGTGCAGCACTTGAGATCGTGGCAAATGCCCTTGGAAAGATGGGCGGTATGACCTGGGAAGAGATTGCAAAGGGGCTCGTCACAATGGGCGGCGCTCTTGCAGAGCTTGCCATCGGTCTGAATGTGATGAACGGTACTTTGCCTGGCTCCGCTGCCATGCTGGTGGCGGCTGGCGCGCTGGCTATTCTGACTCCGGTGCTGCTGGCTCTTGGCTCGATGAGTTGGGAGAGCATTGCCAAGGGGCTTGTGACGATTGCCGGTGCGTTCACCGTGATCGGTGTAGCCGGTCTTGTGCTGACTCCTCTTGTTCCGACGATCCTGGCGCTTGCCGGAGCATTTGCGCTGATCGGTGTCGGTACCGCAGCTATCGGAGCAGGTCTTCTCGCTGCCGGTGCCGGACTGTCAGCTATTGCAGTCGGCATTACCGCCTTGGCTACTTCTCTCGGCGCAGGCGTGACCGTTATTGTGGCAGGACTCAGCACGATCATCACAGGGATTGCCGCGTTGATCCCTGCCATTGCCGAAAATCTCGGCGAGGCTGTCATAGCGTTCTGCGGCGTTATCGCTCAGGGGGCTCCCGCTATTGGAGAAGCTGTTAAGGCCGTCGTTCTTACGCTGGTGGATGTACTTGTTGAGTGCGTCCCTGCCATTGCTGACGGTGCATTAGCACTGCTGTCCGGCGTGCTCGCTTCTCTTGCAAACTATACTCCGGAAATCGTTGACTCTGTCATGCTGTTCCTGATCAACCTGCTGAACGGCATTGCAGAGCGGCTGCCCGAACTCATTCAGGCGGCAGTCAATGTGATCGCGGCATTCTTCTCCGGCATCATTGATGCTCTGGCAGGACTTGATACAAGCGTATTGGTGAAAACCATCGCCGGCATCGGTCTGCTGTCCGGCATTATGGTCGCATTGGGTGCGGTAGCTGCATTGATCCCCAGCGCTATGATAGGTGTGCTCGGCATGGGTGCTCTTATCGCTGAGCTGGCGATCGTTCTTGCTGCTGTTGGTGCCCTTGCACAGATCCCCGGCCTTTCCTGGCTGATCGGTGAGGGCGGTAAGCTGCTGGAGCAGATCGGTACGGCGATCGGTGGGTTTGTCGGCGGCATTGTCGGTGGATTCATGAGTGGTATCTCCAGTCAGTTCCCGCAGATCGGCAGTGATCTTGCAGCGTTTATGACAAATGTTCAGCCGTTTATCGACGGCGCAAGCAGTATCTCTCCTGCAATGTTCAGCGGTGTGCAGGCATTGACAGACGCGATATTGCTGCTGACGAAGGCTGAGCTTGTGCAGGGTATTGCGTCCTGGTTCACTGGTAGTTCTTCTCTTTCGGATTTTGCTGATGAGCTCGTTCCGTTCGGAGAAAGCATGGCGGAGTTCAGCAACGCCATCAGCGGGATGGACGCCGACCTTGTTTCCAAAGCGGCGACTGCCGGTAAGGCACTTGCAGAGATGGCCACAACGCTGCCGAACAGCGGCGGTGTAGTCGGCTTCTTTGCCGGTGAGAATGACATGGACAAGTTTGGAGAGCAGTTGGTTCCGTTCGGAAAGGCCATGAAGGACTACTCTCTCGCCGTTAAAGGAATGGATGTCGGTGCCGTAAGCAATTCCGCTTCTGCCGGTAAGGCGCTCGTGGAACTATCCAATACCATTCCGAACTGCGGCGGGCTTGTGAGCTTTTTTACCGGAGACAACAGCATTGCAGATTTCGGCGACCAGCTCGTTCTCTTCGGCAATGGTCTTGCGGCTTACTCCGCCTCTATCGAGGGTATCAACATGAGCAAGCTCTCCGGCGCGATCACACAGGTCGAGAAGCTGGTGGCGCTTGCCGATACTGTGAAGAATATGGATCAGTATGCATTTGTGAACTTTACGAATGCGCTGGTTCTGCTGGCAAACACAAGTATCCAAAACTTTACCGACGCCTTCTATAACAGTGGAGCTACCGTGAGCACGGCGGTCATCTATATGCTCAATTCCGCAGGCACGACCATCCGGCAGAACCAGACGATCGTTAATGTGGCGATGGCTGAGCTGATGCTTGCGATGGCCGCGACCGTGAAAGCACATACCACGAGCATGAATACCGCGGTCGTGCAGATGATGGTCGGCTTCAGCACCGCGATCCGCAGCAACGGTGCTTCCGTGCGGACGGCGATGCAGTCTGTCATGCTGGTCGTTGTGGCAGAAGTGAACAACTACAAGGATCAGTTCAATGAAGCCGGCAGGAATGTTTCGCAGGGCTTTATCAACGGCATCCGCTCGAAGCTGAGCGGCGCCTCTCAGGCGGGCCGTGATTTGGGTCTTGCGGCGTTGAATGCGGCAAAGAAGGCGCTGGACAGCCATTCTCCCTCCCGTGAGTTTATCGAGCTTGGTAAAAACATTGGCGAGGGTATGACCATCGGTATCAACAATGCTATCGTTCCGGTTTCTTCGGCTGCGGCAAAGATGAGCGATGAAGCCATCAAGGTCGCGCAGAAGGGACTCGACTCCTTTAAGGATTGGGCGGAAGAGCGGAAATATTACAGCGAGCTCAGCTTGAAAGAGGAGCTTGCCGGATGGGAAACGCTCCAGAAGAAATACCGCGAGGGCAGTGAGGAACGAAAGCAGATCGACCGCGAGGTCTATCGTGTTCAAAATGAGTTGGTTACGGCCACTTATCAATATTCGATGAACTGGATCGAAGAGCAGAAATCGTATAACAAGCTGACCCTTGCGGAGGAACTGGCTGCCTATAAGCGTGTTCAGAGCCGATATGCCAAGGGGACAGAGCTGCGGAAGAAGCTCGACCTGCAAGTTTACCAGTTGGAGAAAGAGATCAGCGACGCGCAGAAACAGTATATCTCTGATGTGCAGTCTGTGCAGAGCGAGGCGAACCAGAAGCGGCTCGACCTGGAGGAAGAGTATGCCGATAAGGTAAAGTCGATCAATGCACAACTGGCAAGCGATATTCAGGCGGAGAACGACAAGTACGAGAATGCTCTGAAATCCCGCGAGGATTCCCTCTATAAGTCCTATGGCCTCTTTGACGCTGTGAAGGAGCGTGATGAGGTCAGCGGCGACACCCTGATGAAGAATCTTGAGGGCCAGGTCAAGGAATTTGGCGAATGGCAGGATATTTTAGAGTCTCTTGCCGGCAGAGGACTTGACAGTGACCTTATCGAGGAACTTCAGGATATGGGTCCTGATGCGATCGCCCAGATCAAGGCGCTGAACCAAATGAGCGACTCTGAGCTTGCGAAGTATGCTGACCTCTGGAAGGTCAAGCACGCAATGGCTCGCGAGCAGGCGGTCGGCGAATTAGAGGGGCTGCGCGAAGAGACCCAGCAGAATATTGCAAAACTCCGAGAGGAGGCCGATCAGGAGCTTACCGAGTATCGTGCTCTCTGGCAGGAGAAGATGAATCAGGTCACGGAAGACGCCAACGCTCAGTTGGAACAGCTCCGCAGAAGCTTTGAGGAAAAAGTTGGTCTTATCAAGAATAATACTGAGGGTGAGCTTCAGGAGATGGCCGACACGGCGCA
>ERZ791618.185-NODE-185-length-36773-cov-2.371425_pt1 | contig 36773 bp, 17 predicted proteins | sample MGYA00510059_ERZ791618 | MGnify/ENA primary metagenome ERZ791618 (study PRJEB30046, sample SAMN00715159) | human gut metagenome | study: EMG produced TPA metagenomics assembly of the A metagenome-wide association study of gut microbiota in type 2...
TACGCTTCAGGCGTTGAACTTCCCCGGCGGCAAAGTCCTACGGTAATCGTTGACGATGGCGGTGACGCTACCATGATGATACACGTAGGGTACGAAGCCGAAAGCACTGCCTCTATTCTGGATAAAGAAGTTCATGCGGAAGATGAAATAGAACTGAATGCTATCCTGAAATGTGTATGGGCGGAACTTCCCCCCCTTTGGCATCGCGTAGCCGCCGAAATGCGTGGCGTTTCAGAAGAAACTACGACAGGTGTACACCGTTTGTATCAAATGCAGGAAGAAGGAAAATTACTGTTCCCGGCATTCAATGTGAACGACTCAGTAACGAAGTCTAAATTCGATAATCTTTATGGTTGCCGCGAATCTTTGGCCGATGGTATCAAACGTGCCACGGACGTAATGATTGCCGGTAAAGTAGTAGTGGTTTGCGGTTATGGCGATGTAGGTAAGGGATGTTCACATTCCATGCGTTCATACGGTGCCCGTGTACTGGTTACGGAAGTAGATCCGATCTGCGCCCTGCAAGCTGCAATGGAAGGATTCGAAGTTGTAACCATGGAAGAGGCTTGTACACAAGGTAATATTTTTGTTACTACAACAGGTAATATCGACATCATTCGCATCGATCACATGACTCAGATGAAGGACCAGGCAATTGTCTGCAACATTGGTCACTTCGACAATGAAATCCAGGTGGATGCTCTTAAACATTATCCCGGTATTAAGTGTGTTAACATCAAGCCGCAGGTAGACCGCTATTATTTCCCCGACGGACACAGTATTATTCTATTAGCCGATGGTCGTCTGGTGAACCTGGGTTGTGCTACCGGTCATCCGTCATTCGTTATGAGTAACTCATTCACCAACCAGACATTAGCTCAGATCGAGTTGTTCAACAAGAAATATGAAACCGGCGTTTACCGCTTGCCTAAGCATCTTGATGAAGAAGTAGCCCGTCTGCACCTTGAGAAAATCGGCGTAAAGCTGACGAAGCTGACTCCCGAGCAAGCTGCCTATATCGGTGTAACTGTAGACGGACCGTATAAGGCAGAACACTATCGTTATTAACGAAGTTGAAAGTTGAGAGTTACTCACATATTCAACTCTAACTCTCAACTCTCAACTCTCAACTCTCAACTTCATAAAGACTTCGTTTTTATGAAAAAGCTCCTCCCTGACCTCCTGGTCATTCTTACGTTTGCAGTACTTTCATTCGCCTACTTCTTTCCGGCGGATATAGAAGACCGCATTCTTTTCCAACATGACACGGCTGCCGGTGCAGGTGCCGGACAAGAAGCAAGCTTGTATCGCCAGGAAACTGGTGAGTATACGCGCTGGACTAACTCCCTATTCGGTGGTATGCCGACTTATCAGATAGCCCCCAGCTACGATTCAACCCAACCACTGACATGGGTGCAGAAAGTGTACCGACTGTTTTTACCTACATATGTCAACCTGACGTTTATCCTGATGCTGGGCTTCTTCATCCTGCTGCGTGCATTCGGTATACCTACATGGCTGGCAGGGTTAGGCGGATTAATGTGGGCATTCTCGTCCTACTTCTTCATTCTGATATCTGCCGGACATATCTGGAAGTTTATCACACTGGCGTATATACCGCCCACGATAGCAGGTATCGTACTGGCATACCGGGGTAAATATCTGGCAGGAGGCATCGTTACAGCATTGTTCATTGCCCTACAAATTCTGTCGAACCATGTACAGATGAGTTATTATTTCCTGTTCGTCATCCTCTTCATTGCAGGAGCCTACTTTGAAGATGCATGGCGTAACAAGACCTTGCCACAATTCTTTAAGGCCAGTGGTGTGCTTGTAGTAGCTGCATTGATTGGTGTATCCGTCAATCTGTCGAACCTGTATCACACTTACCAGTACAGCAAGGAAACCATGCGTGGTAAAAGCGAGCTTGTAGAAACCGGCGATGCAGCCAAACAAACCAGTAGCGGACTGGACCGTGACTACATCACCCAATGGAGTTATGGTATCGGTGAAACCTGGACCTTGTTAGTGCCTAACTTTAAAGGTGGTGCTTCCGTACCTCTCATCCTGAATGAGACAGCCATGGAAAAAGCCAATCCAACCTATTCCGGACTATACCAGCAATTACCCCAATACTTTGGTGACCAGCCGATGACCTCAGGTCCTGTATATGTAGGTGCTTTTGTACTCTTCCTTTTCATCTTGGGTTGTTTTATTGTTAAAGGTCCATTGAAATGGGCATTAGTCGGAGCTACATTCTTCTCCATTGTTCTTTCATGGGGCAAAAACTTCATGCCACTGACTAATTTCTTCATAGACTATATACCTATGTATAGTAAGTTCCGTGCCGTATCGTCCATTCTCGTTATTGCAGAATTTACTATTCCACTACTAGCTATCTTTGCGCTGAAAAAGATTCTGGATGAACCGGAAATACTCAAGAAGAAGATGAAGTTCGTTGGTGTCAGTTTGGCACTTACTGCCGGCGTAGCCTTGATATTAGCCATTATTCCCGGAGCTTTCAGTTCGACTTTCATCCCTGCAAAGGAAGCACAAATGCTACAGAATGCGGTCAATCAGCAAATGATTCCTGCAAACGAGTTGTCCGGCATCCTTTCTAATATGGCGGAAATGCGTGCTGCAATGGTTAGTGCCGATGCGCTGCGTAGCTTTATTATTATCGTAATTGGTTGTGCACTGTTGTGGCTTTACTATAGTGGAAAATTAAAGAAACCCTATATTATTGCAGGTATTGCCATTCTTTGCGTGGCAGATATGTGGGGAGTCAACAAACGCTATCTACACGATGATCAATTCGTTCCACGTTCTACCCAAGTTGATACTTTCAAAAAAACGAAAGCTGACGAAATCATTCTGCAGGACACTGATCCGAACTATCGTGTACTAAATTTCTCCGGAGATGCATTCAATGAGAATAATACTTCCTACTGGCACAAAAGTGTAGGCGGATATCATGCTGCCAAATTGCGTCGTTATCAGGAGATGATCGAACGGCACATTTCTCCTGAAATGCAAGCTACCTATCGGGTTATTGCCACCGCAGGCGGAGAAATGGACAGCGTGGATGCTTCCAAATTTCGTGTCCTGAACATGCTGAATACGAAGTATTTTATCTTCCCTGCAGGACAAGGACAGACAGTGCCTATCGAGAACCCGTATGCCTACGGCAATGCATGGTTCGTGGACAAAGTGGAATATGTGGATAATGCAAATCAGGAAATAGATGCATTGAATACTATACTGCCAACGGAAACTGCCGTAGTAGATGCACGCTTCAAAGATATTCTGAAAGGTGTTAGCACCACTCATAAAGATAGCCTTTCCAGTGTACGTCTGACGAGTTACGAACCGAACCGTCTGGTTTATGAAACAAATAATTCAAAAGATGGTGTAGTCGTATTCTCCGAAATCTATTATCCGGATGGCTGGATAGCTACCATTGATGGAGAACCTGCCGACATTGCCCGTGCAGACTATATCCTGCGCTCCATGTATGTACCTGCCGGAAAACACACCATTGAAATGCGCTTTGATCCGAAGAGCTTGCATGTAACAGAAGGTATTGCTTATGCAGCACTGGCCCTGATGGTGATAGGTATTATGATAATGGTGATTGTATATAGAAAGAGGTTAAGCTCTCCCAAAAGCTAAAGCTTAGCAAAACTAATTTCTCTTTATTACAAAATGCCTCCTAAAAGTCTGTAGTAAACTTTTAGGGGGCATTTCACATTATATCTGAAGTTATTTATATCTCCTCCTATATTCTTTGGGAGTAATTTCCATCTCTTTATTAAAAGCTTTCGAAAAGTGGAATTGATCGTAATACCCTAAACGGAAAGCAATCTCTTTGATCTTTAGATCGGAGAATTGCAAGAACGAACAAGCACGTTGAATTTTTAATTGGTTATAATATTCCATTGGAGCATAAGAAGTTCTTTCCGAAAACAATGCACTGAAATGAGATGCGGAATAGCCCACATGCTGAGCTATATCCTCCAGCGTAATCTTATTCTCCATATTCTCCTTCATAAAGGAGATGCTCCTCTGTATAAAATCCGTTTCTCTCACCTTCTTTATTTCTCTGAACTGATTAATATACTTCAAAGAAGCCAGAAAATGCATCAGGCAAAAGCTAACATATTCCAGGTTTTCAGGACTATATCCCATTTCCAGGTTCTGATACATTTCTTCAAATAGTTGAAAGCGATCATCATAACGGCTCTTATCCGACTCCTCCAAAGATATAGTCTTACCTATTATAGAAGAGAACATAGCCACACCCTCGCCACAGAAATGTAGCCAATAGATACTCCAAGGATTCACTTCGTCCGCTCCATATGCATGTTGCTCATTAGCTGGTAATATAAAAGCCTGATTTTTAGTCAGGATGTACTTTTCACCCTTATAGCTAACCCAACCGCAACCACTCTCACAATATATAAAGACATTCTCATTAGTCCCCTTTTCCCTTTCCCTGAAATGATTTTCTGCATGAGGATAATATCCGATATGACTGACGAATAATTGTTTTGTAATATTATTCTCTCGTTGAAGGTTACGTATATTATAAGGTGTAACGATAGCCTTCTCTCCTTTAAAACCTTCTGCAACCTTTTCCATGGTATCTGATTTTGGTGGTATTTTACATATATATCATAGTATTTTACATGAATCTTTGTTTAACCAATATATTCAAGCATTTACAGCCATAAATATAATAAGATTATACATTAAATTGATAACAATCTGCATTTTTTTATTAAGTTTTATGGCATACATTTGCCATACAATAAATCGTATATCATGAAAACAAAATCATTTAGCAACAATTTTTACTTATTACTTATTTCGCTGGTATCTGCCATGGGAGGGCTGCTCTTCGGATATGATTGGGTAGTCATTGGAGGTGCCAAACCATTCTATGAAATCTTCTTTGCAATTGAGAATTCTCCCGGTATGCAGGGATGGGTTATGGGCAGTGCCATTCTTGGCTGTTTAATAGGGGTAACAATCGCAGGTAGCTTATCTGATAAATATGGGCGCAAACCTTTGATGATAATAGCAGCTATCACTTTTACCGTTTCTGCAATAGGTACAGGAGCTGTCAATGACCTCAATTGGTTTATCTTTTACCGCATATTCGGTGGCATTGGCATCGGCATTGCTTCCAACTTATCTCCCATGTATATAGCCGAGGTATCACCCAGCCATGTACGAGGGAAGTTCGTATCGATCAATCAATTGACAATCGTATTAGGTATTCTGGCAGCTCAGTTCGTAAACTGGCTGATCGCCGAACCGGTAGTTCCCGGCGAAAACATTCTGGAAACATGGAATGGACAAATGGGATGGCGTTGGATGTTCTGGGCAGAAGTAGTACCTTCAGCACTCTTCTTCATCCTTATATTCTTCATTCCCGAAAGCCCTCGTTGGCTGGCTACAAAATTACAATACGGTAAAGCTGAAAATATTCTGAGCCACATAGGTGGAAAAGAATATGCCAAAAAAGAAATTGAAAGCATTAAAACAGTTATAAGTGCCACTAAAGAGAAGTTAAATATCCGCTTACTTTTTCAGGGCAAGATACCGGGAATATTATTAATAGGCATCGTTATTGCAGCCTTCCAGCAATGGTGCGGACTGAACGTAGTGTTCAACTATGCACAGGAAATCTTTGCAGCTGCAGGTTATGGTGTTTCCGATATCCTATTCAATATTGTAGTAACAGGCGTGACAAACGTAATATTCACCTTTGTAGGTATGTACACTGTAGATAAGTTAGGAAGACGCTCCCTCATGTTATTCGGAGCTTCAGGCCTTGCCATTATTTACATCATCATGGGTATATGCTACTACCTCAATATAACCGGAATGGCTGTACTAATTATGGTTGTATTAGCTATAGCATGCTATGCAATGACACTTGCTCCCGTTACGTGGGTCGTATTATCTGAGATCTTCCCCAACCGTATCCGTGGTATGGCAATGGCAGTCTCCACCTTCTCTCTTTGGGCAGCTTGTTTTGTACTGACATATACATTCCCTTTATTAAATTCCGGATTAGGCGCCTATGGTACTTTCTGGTTATACGGAATCATATGTATTCTCGGATTTGTGTTCATTAAAATCAAATTACCCGAAACAAAAGGGAAATCACTGGAAAGCATTGAGAAAGAATTAACTAGTTAAAAACAACATATCACTTATTGAATTAAATCTTACTTAAACGATGACAAGAAATCATCGCTTAACTTACCCTTATTGTCTAAAAAAACAATAAATACCTTATGGAGAAAATTACAGAATATTTAATTAAACCGACCCTCTCAGAAAAAGGAATTGTGAAAGTTTGGAAAGAAACAATCAAACTTCCGACTTATGAAATCGGAGAGGAAGAAAAAAATCCCATCTTTCTGGAAAAGCGCGTTTATCAAGGAAGTTCAGGAGTAGTTTACCCTTATCCTGTCGTAGAAAAGATATGCGACGAGAAAAAAGAAAAAGACTATCAGGCCTACTTCCTCGAGAACGAATACCTTAAAATTATGATCTTGCCGGAATTGGGAGGGCGAGTACAAATGGCTTATGACAAAGTGAAGAAACGTCACTTTGTCTACTACAACCAAGTCATTAAACCAGCCTTAGTAGGCTTGACCGGTCCTTGGATATCAGGCGGAATTGAATTCAACTGGCCTCAGCATCATCGTCCAAGCACATACTTACCCACCGACTGTATGATTGAAGAAAATACAGACGGTAGTAAAACGGTCTGGTGCAATGAAGTAGAGCGTATGTTCAATACGAAAGGAATGCAGGGATTTACACTTCATCCGGACAAAGCTTATCTGGAAATTAATGTGAAAGTCTATAACCGAACTCCGTTCCCCCAAACTTTCCTTTGGTGGGCGAACCCTGCCGTTGTTGTGAACGACCACTATCACTCGGTTTTTCCACCCGATGTACATGCTGTTTTCGATCATGGAAAAAGAGATGTATCCAATTTTCCCATAGCTACAGGCATATATTACAAACAGGACTATTCGGAAGGTGTCGATATTTCCAAATATAAGAATATCCCTGTCCCCACTTCGTACATGGCCATAAAGTCACGTTATGACTTTGTAGGTGGCTACGAAGAGCATGTACAGGCAGGACTATTACATGTAGCCGATCATCACCTCTCACCGGGAAAGAAACAATGGACTTGGGGAAATGGTGATTTTGGTATCGCATGGGACAGAAACCTTACCGATGAAGATGGTCCTTACATCGAATTGATGACAGGTGTTTATACAGATAATCAGCCTGACTTCACATGGTTACAACCTTATGAGGAAAAGTCATGGAAGCAATACTTCCTGCCATATAGTGAAGTGGGATATGTAAAGAATGCGACCAAAGATTTCATTCTGAATCTGGATGTAGCAGAAAATACCGCCCATATCATCGTATATGCAACCGGCAGACAAGAAAATATCAAAGTAGAATTGAGAGACATAACAGGAAAAATCCTGTTTGATAAAGTAACCATACTTTCACCGGAAAATATTTTCAAAAGCCAGGTAAACATAGCGGAGCAACTGCCGGAAAATCTGATCCTATCTTTATATGATAATAATGGCAAATTACTTTTAGAGTATAAAGCTGATAAACCTGAAATTAAACCGACCCCGGATCCGGCTAAAGCTGCCAAACAGCCTAAAGAGATAGCTTCTATTGAGCAACTCTTCCTGACCGGATTACATCTGGAGCAATACCGCCATGCAACGTATGATCCAATGGCTTATTATATGGAAGCACTGGAAAGAGAACCGGGTGATGTACGTTGTAATAACGCCGTAGGCTTACTGAATATGCGCCGAGGCAAATTTGAAGAAGCTGAACAGTACTTCCATACGGCAATAAAAACACTGACAGAGCGCAATCCCAATCCATATGATGGAGAACCTTATTATAACTTAGGATGGAGCCTGAAAATGCAGGGTAAGCATGATGAAGCATATAGTGCCTATTACAAAGCCACCTGGAATGCAGCCTGGAGAGATGCCGGATACTTCGGTGTGGCTCAGATAGACAGTATCAGAAAAGATTGGAATGCCGCTCTGGAACATGTCGATCTGGCCCTTATCCACAATTGGCATAACCATAAGGCACGCCAGTTGAAAGCCTCCATCCTGAGACATTCCGGAGAAACTGAAAAAGCCCTGAAGTTCATCGAAGAATCATTGACTATTGATAAATTTAACCTGGGATGCCGGTTTGAGAAATATTTCATTGGGAATAACCTTACTGAGTTACAGGAAATGACAAGTATGCTCAATGGCAGCGTACACAACTATATCGAGTATGCATTTGATTTTGCCTCCGCAGGAATGTATGAAGAAGCATCCCAAATTATGCATATCTATATGGAAGGACGAACTGATATCTATCCTATGGCAGCTTATATGTTAGGATACTTTGCATCAAGGTCTGGAAAAGAGGAAGTAGCCCGACAGTGGTATCAGAAAGCACAAAGTCTATCTCCTGATAAGTGCTTCCCCAACAGAATCGATGAAATCAATGTACTGACAGATGCTATGAGAATGAATCCAGCTGATTATAAGGCTCCTTATTATCTGGGTAATTTCTGGTATGCACATCGTCGTTATGAGGAAGCAATCAGCTGCTGGGAGAAATCTGTAGAAATAAACAATCAGTTCCCCACTGCTTTGCGTAATCTTTCACTGGCCTATTACAATAAAAGGAATAAGAAAGAAGAAGCACGCCAGCTATTGGAAAAGGCTTTCGAACTGGATAAAACAGACTCCCGCATATTTATGGAACTAGACCAGTTATATAAGAAGACGGGAAGGGCACATGCAGAGCGTCTGGCACTCCTGGAAAAACATCTGGACCTGGTGGAACAACGAGACGACTTATGTATCGAACGGATAACACTCTATAATCTTTTAGGCGATTATGAAAAAGCAAAAGATCTGATATCCAATCGAAAATTCCATCCATGGGAAGGCGGTGAAGGAAAAGTGACAGGGCAATACATACTCTGTCGGGTAGAATTAGCTAAAAAGGCGATTAAAGAAAAGCAATATCTTGAAGCTATCAGTCTTTTAAAAGAGACGGATCACTATCCGCATAATTTAGGTGAAGGTAAACTAATCAATGCCGAAGAGAATGAGGTAGACTACTATAAAGGAATAGCCTACCAAAAGTTGGGCAATAAAAGCGAATCCATTAGATACTTAATAAAGGCAACACAAGGTTCCAGCGAACCTCAACAAGCATTCTACTACAATGATCAACAACCTGACAAGATTTTCTATCAAGGACTTGCCTGGAGAGCATTAGGTGAAGAAAGTAAAGCACGTAGCTGTTTCAATAAACTGATTGATCATGGCAAGAAGCATCTATTCGATGAATGTAAAATTGATTATTTCGCAGTATCATTGCCGGAGCTTGCCATATGGGAGGATGACCTGAATGTACGTAATAAGATTCATTGCTATTACGTTATGGCATTAGGATACAGCGGTTTGAAAATGAAAGAACTTGAAGAAGAATATTATGACAAGGTGAAAGAGCTTGATTTGAATAAGCAAGTTTTCAGGGAATAGAAATCTTTTAAATGTATTGTTTATCTTAGCCTGTATATCTTTACTAAGTATAAAAATATACAGGCTACATAAAAAAGGAGGTTAATATGACAAATTCAACTTAATCAAAACTTTCAAAGCAAAAAATGAAATAGTACTACTGTACCTTTTGCTTTTAACCGATATTGATTAACAAATCTAGAAAAATAAGTAAACATGAAAAATACATATAGAATTAGGATAATATCAGTTCTATTTTTGTTGAGCATTTTCTTTCCCGCCCAATATATATATGCAACAGATGTTATCTATGAAAATCAGCAAAACAATACCACAGTTTCTGGAACGATAAAAGATGTCAATGATACCCCTGTCATTGGGGCAAGTGTAGTCATTGACGGTACCAATACAGGTGTAATTTCCGATATAGATGGAAAGTTTATTATTAACGTTACCAATCCGTCCACTGCTACATTAAAGATTTCATTTATAGGGTTTAAAACACAAATGATTAAAGTGGGCAACCAAAAGGAACTTAAGATTGTGTTACAAGAAGATATGAATGTCTTAGAGGATGTTGTCATTGTAGGATTTGGCACACAAAAGAAAACAAATCTGACAGGTTCAATTGGGACAACTGATTCGAAGACATTTGAAGCTCGACCTGTTACAACTGCCGCACAAGCCCTTCAAGGTGCCGTACCCGGCCTAAACATAATAAATACTGGTGGAAGTTACGAAAATGATCCTGCAATAAACATCCGTGGCATTGGAACAATTGGGCAAGGTTCTTCTGCCTCCCCACTTGTGCTGATTGATGGAATAGAGGGAGATCTGACAACACTCAATCCTCAGGATATAGACAATATTTCTGTATTGAAAGATGCTGCTGCTTCCTCTATATACGGTTCACGACTCCTTTTGGTGTTATTCTTGTCACAACCAAAGAAGGAACTAAAGGAAAAATGAAACTTAATTATAACAATAGTTTCCGTTTTAATACCCCTATATCTTTGCCTGAAATGATGGACTCATATACTTATGCACTATTTGTAAATGATGCTTGTAATAATTCAGGTGAAGTAGCTTATTTTAATGAGGAATATTTACAACGTATTCAAGACTATCAAACAGGTAAGGTGAAAGATGTCATCATGGAAGATCCCAATAATCCTGGATACTGGTCTAATTTTTATTTGTACGGCAACGCCAATATAGACTGGTATAAAGAAGTGTTTAAACATACATCCTTTGCACAAGAACATGCCATCAGTATGGACGGAGGAAGCGATGTTCTTTCTTACTATTTATCAGCTAGTTATTTAGGGCAAGACGGCTTACTAAAAATTGGTGATGAAGATTTTAAACGCTATAATGTTTCGGCCAAAATTAATGCAAAGGTAAACAAATGGTTAAAAATTCAGTATAACATGCGATTTTCCAGAGAGAATTTCCATCGCCCCACTTCTATGAATGATAATTTCTACTATGATCTGGCACGCACAGGATGGCCTACAATGTCACCTTACGATCCTAACGGTTATTTGTATTCTGCTCCTAGTCCAGCACTTGACTTGGCAGAGGGGGGAACACACAGACAAGAAGATGAATATTGGAATCAACAATTTGCCGCTATTATAGAGCCTATAAAAAACTGGAAAATCTATGGGAAATTTAATTTTAAAACGCATAATCGGTTCTACCAATACGACCGTTTAGTAACATATAATCATGATGCTAATGGTAACCCATATGTATACAATAAAGAGAGTTATGTCAACTCACAAAGTAATAAAGATAGTTATTATGCCTTCGAACTTTATTCCGATTATAATTTCAGCTTGAATGAGCACAATTTTAAAGTCATGGGTGGTATGCAAACGGAACTGATGAAGGATCGTAGTTTACGTGGGAAAAGAAATGGACTAATCTTAGCCTCTAATCCAGCGATGGATCTCACAACAGGAACTGACTACGATGGTAATGCGGTAACACCAACTTTAAAAGGAGGATTTGGAGAATGGGCAGCTGCTGGCTTCTTTGGTCGCATTAATTACGATTATAATGAAAAGTACTTATTTGAGGCCAATTTACGCTATGATGGGAGTTCTCGTTTTAGAAGAGGAGCACGATGGACTTGGTTACCTTCATTTTCAATAGGTTGGAATATTGCAAAAGAGTCTTTTTTTCATTCTTCATATGTGAATACATTAAAATTAAGAGCATCCTGGGGAAAATTAGGCAATCAAAATACGACTCACAAATACCCAACTTACACAACTATGCCCTTAGGCATGTCTAATGGTTCTTGGCTTGTTGGTGGAAGAAAACCAAATACAGCCAGCGCACCAGGGCTTGTCAGTACCTACCTTACTTGGGAAGAGACCGAAACCCTAAACTTGGGTTTGGACTTTGGAGCATTCGACAATCGCTTTACTGGAAGTTTTGACATTTTTAATCGTAAAACCTCTGATATGGTAGGTCCAGCTCCAGAACTTCCTATAATTTTAGGTACTGCCGTTCCTACAACAAACAACACAGAATTAGAGACTTATGGATTTGAAATTTCGTTACGATGGAATGATTACTTAAAGAATGGACTTGGATATTCTATTGGATTATCTTTGTCTGACTCTCAAACAAAGATACTAAGTTATCCCAATCCAACAGGAGCTGTCGGGACCTATAGAGACAATACAAAAATTGGTGAAATTTGGGGATACGAGACAATAGGTATTGCAAAAACTAAAGAAGAAATGGATCAACATCTATCAACACTTCCCAATGGTGGACAAAATGCTTTAGGGGACAAGTGGGATGCCGGTGATATTATGTATAAAGACTTAAATGGAGATGGTAAAATTGATGGAGGTGCTGGAACTATTAATGACCATGGCGATTGGAAAGTTATAGGAAATAATACACCGCGCTACTACTTTGGCATCGACTTGGGAGCTGATTGGAAAGGTTTTGATATGCGTTGTTTTTTCCAAGGAGTCCTAAAAAAGGATGTTTACCAATACAGTTACTATTTTTGGGGAGCTTCTCCTAGTGGAAAATGGTGGTCTACTGGTTTCGTAGAACATGGAGACTATTTCAGAGCAGATAGTAGTCATCGCTTAGGCCAAAATTTAAATTCCTACTATCCTCGTCCAACTTATTCAGCAAAGAATCAACAGACTCAGACACGCTATCTGCAAAATGCAGCATATATACGTTTGAAAAATTTACAGATTGGATATACTCTACCTGCAAATCTGACCCAAAAAATAGGATTTGACAAAATACGCCTTTATCTTTCCGGAGAAAATCTATGGACAGGTACCAGTTTAAGCAGTATCTTTGATCCTGAGCTTATTGATCAAGGAGCAAGTGGATGGGGAAGTGCTTATCCTATATGTAGAACTATATCATTTGGTTTAAGTCTTAATCTTTAAAAATGAAGAATATGAAAAGAACAATTATTATATCAATAGGCCTTGCTGTATTTAGCAACCTGTTTACTTCTTGCGATGATTTTTTAGACAAAGAGCCCCTTGATACAGTTGCTCCAGAGGCCTATTTGACAGAAGAATCTCATTTATCTGCATATGCAATAAATTTATATTCCATGTTCCCCACCCATACACAATGGGAGTATGGTTTTGCTCGAGACATACATACAGACAATCAAGTGTCAAAAACAGAATCAAGCATTTTTGTACCAATACAACATCGAGTTCCACAAGATGGAGGAGAGTGGAATTTTTCTAACATTTATCAATGCAACTATTTTTTAAACTCAGTATTACCTCGATATGAGAAAAATGAATTGCGTGGTAATCAAGAGAATATTCAGCATTATATTGGAGAAATATATTTCCTGAGAGCCTATCAATATTTTCAAAAGCTTCAAACATTGGGTGATTTTCCAATTATAACAAATGTGTTACACGATGATAAAGAAGAACTTGTTGCAAAAAGTAAGCGAATGCCACGCAACGAAGTCGCTCGATTTATCTTAAGCGATTTAGACAAAGCCATTGAATTGCTGAAATCTGAATCAATTGACGGTAAAAAGAACCGTTTATCACGCCAATGTGCCTATTTATTGAAATCACGTGTGGCTTTATATGAAGGTACATGGCTGAAATATTTCAAGGGAACTGCCTTTGTCCAAATGGAAAGGACTGGCCTGGTACAAAAATGGATTACAACCAAAATTACCAGTATCCAAGTGGAAACATTGATAATGAAATTGATTTCTTTTTAGAACAGGCTATTAAAGCAGCTGATAAGGTCGCATCCACAATAAGATTGGTAGAAAACACTGGAACTGTTCAACAAACAGAGAATGATCCTACTAATCCCTACATGGATATGTTCTCTGTAGACGATTTGTCCGGATATAGTGAGATCTTATTATGGAGAGATTACGATGATGGTTTAGGTGTCACAAATAATGTACCTATAGAAGCCAGAGGCAATGGCCAAACAGGATTGACCAAAGGATACATTGATTGTTTTTTAATGGCTAATGGTTTACCTACATACGATTCAGAATCCGGCTATAGTGACGAAACTATTTTTGAGGTACGTAAAAATAGAGACAGCCGTCTGTTCGTATTTATGAAAGAACCTGGTCAGAAAAACATATTCAAGAATGCAGGTATCGCAGATCAGCAATATCCTATTGAGCTATACCCACCTATTGTAGGCACTTATACGACTCCTACTGGCTATCTTATCCGTAAAGGAAATAATCCAGATGGCATTCACCATATTAATGGACATGCCTTTATCGGTTGTCCCGTGTTTAGAGCTGCAGAAGCATACTTAAATTATATAGAGGCTTATTATGAAAGGTATGGTCAGCTTGGGGAAAATTGTGCTAAATATTGGACTGCAATAAGAAACAGAGCACATTTGCCAAGCTACGAATTTACCATCTCTAAAACAGTGGTAAGCAAAGAAGCTTTGAATGATTGGGGTGCTTACTCGGCAGGGCAACTAGTTGATGCAACATTATATAACATTCGTAGAGAACGTCGTTGCGAATTCATAGGTGAAGGTCTACGCAACATGGATTTACACAGATGGCGCTCGATGGATCAGATGATTAACACACCTTATTTTGTTGAAGGAATGAAAATCTGGGGAGAAATGCAAGATTGGTATAATGATGAAAATGGGAAATCTACATTAGTACATGGTGGAAGTAGTGCTAATGTATCTTCTCCTACATTGAGCAATTATTTGAGACCTTATCAAATAAAAGAAAATTCACCTGCCTATAATGGGTACCGTTGGAAAATGGCCCACTATCTTTCACCGATAGCAACCAAACATTTTCAACTAACAGCCCCAGGAAATGATTATGAACAGTCTGTCATATATCAAAACCCTGGATGGCCCTATGCACCCAATATGAATGCAGAATATTAAGACTAAACATGAGGGTGCATTATGAAATGCATCCTCATCAAAATCATTATAAAAATGAGAGATAAATTGTTTATTGTTATTTTATTTATTAATGCAATGATTTCTTACGCCCAGCATCCCTATTGGAATACAAATACCCAATTGACTCCTTGGCGACTCCCCATTGTCTCATCAAAATCTGATATACATTATGAGGATCTGAATCATGATAATATCCCCGATATTATTCACTCTTTTATATTAGACAGTATCCCAATACTTTGGATAGACGATGACAACGACATGAAAATAGGAGATATAGAAGGAGATACTGACAATGACTGTTTACTGATAGACTTAAATAAAGACGGAATTTTTGCAGGTCCAGAAGATTTATGCATTGACTGGGTAGATGTTAACGAAGATGGAATAGCTGATATTCAATTTGTTATACGAAACGGAAAGAAAGAAGTGAGGTATGGACCCGACTATTCTTCAGATTATCTGTGTGTAATAGATATTGAAAAAGATGATATCAAAAGCTTTATAGATTGGAATCATCTAATTCTAGATTGTTGGAAACATTCCGGACATTCCAACTTTTACCAAGATTATCATGGCAACACTTTATTACTCAAAATGCATAATTCCTCTTTTCGTGCCACTGACCCCCGATTAAGCTGCGAAAATCCTTTCATTTTCTATGATTATGATAAAGACGGGTTAACAGAATGTGCAGTTCGTTTGATGGACATCCCCCATATACGCCCCAATCCAGCTTTAAATAAAAAAGACAGTAGGTTTGACAATATACCCAGTGAACAAGATATCATGCACAGCGGCCGAATAAGTTGGACTAGCCTATCTTGGGACATAGACAACGACAATGGACAAGGTAACGAATTTGATTTAGACATGACACTGCAATTTGAGGGAGAAGGATTTGACTATTCAGATCAAGTGCATAAGTTTAAACACTTAAAAGGCCTGCAGGAAGCCAATAAATACATGTACGACTCACGTTGGAGGCAAATAGACGAATTGATTTATGTTGATGAGAAAAATGCTTTTGACTATATCTTCAAAAAAGGGAAATGGGAATATTGTTGGTTTACATTTGACGAAGACGATGATTGTAACCGCTGGGAACGTGTAGAGTCCTATTATCCCTACGATATTTTTAAAATTGGTGCAGCAAAAGGAGGATTAGATTCACATAAACAAGCCGATGCTATAGGTGACAGAGGAGAATTTGACGAAGACAATTCAGGTAAGGGGCAATTGTATATTTCTCCTTTAGATGGAAAAATTCATTTATTAGGAGCAGAATGGGGAGTATGGCGCATTGATCAAAATGCCTCTTTTTTCCAAGGTTATGGCGGATTATATCAACCAAGAGAGAAAGAAAAGCGCTTATACAAAGACCCCAGCAAATGGGCCACCATAAAGTATAGAGATACAGATAATAATGGTTTCTTTGATACTATTGATTATGACCTTAATGGTGATACTATTTTTGAAGAAACAATTTCTTTAAAGGAATTAGGGATCAGTGATAAAGCCTCCATTATTTATTGCCCTTTGGATACACAATATAATGACATAAAAAAATTATTCAATAATACAACAAAGGAATTACAACGGAGAGCAAACAACATGCTGAAAGTAGCACAAAAACATGGTCTGAACACTTCATGGTATGCTTTCTGGAAACAACCTCATACAGCCTTTGAGCGCTATGCTTATGCTTATTGGTTAAGCTTTTATATATATAGAGACCTCAAACATTTCTTGATGTTGGAGGGAAAAGATACAGCTTTTCTAGATAAAGCCTATTATTCAGGAAATTATAATAATATTTTAAACTAAGATTATGATGAAAAACAGACATAAATTAGTATTTATCATTTCAATGTTAATTTGCAGTGCATGTTCTCATACTAGCACCAAAAGTATAGATTTATCCGGCAAATGGAATGTGCATCTAGACTCTATTGGCAACCATTTCATTATGTTACCAGGATCGCTAGCAGAAAATAGAGTAGGAATAGCAGTGAAGGACTCATCCGTATCTATGTTATCTGAAGGATTTCATTATATAGGTGCCGCCGTCTACACTAAAGAAATAAAAATACCCCACTCTTGGGAAGGCAAACCTTTGGAATTATTCATAGAACGAACAAAAGTTAGTACAGTTTTTCTTGATGATTCACTTATTGGTTCACAAAAAAGTGTGTCTACTCCCCATTCCTATCTGCTTTTAAATGGTTTAACAGAAGGAAATCATGAACTGAAGATCATTGTAGACAATACCAAGTCATTACTTCCACTAGGAGGATCTCATGCTTATTCGGAACATACCCAGACTAATTGGAATGGAATATTGGGTGATTTCTATATAAGATGCTTGGAAGGAACTGATATCCAGACTGTCAGAGTAGAAGTTGCAGAAGAAGGAGATGGAGAAGTGAATTTGACCGTATTGAATACAGATCCTTACAAGAAAGATGAATATTTTGAAATTATTATTTATGATACAGAAGGAAATGAATGCTTACGTAAACAACAACGATTAGAAGTAGTTACCGGTGAATCTACATTACGCTTATTCTTTAACTTATCAAAACCAGAATTATGGGATGAATATTCTCCTCGACCGTATACATTGCAAGTACATTGTATTGGAAATGAAATAAAAAAACAAGTAACTTTTGGTATACGTAGTTTTAAGGCTAATGGATCTAAACTCGAAAATAATGGGCGTACCGTATTCCTTCGCGGCAAACACGAAGGAGGAGTTTTTCCTTTGACTGGTTATGCTGAAATGAGAAAAGAAGAATGGAAGCGTTATTTCTCCATAGTCCGTTCTTATGGACTCAACCATGTGCGTTTTCATTCTTGGTGTCCTCCTGAAGCGGCATTTCAAGCAGCTGATGAACAAGGTATCTTTTTACAAGTTGAATTGCCTTTATGGGGAAGCTATACGACCGGTGATACGCTCTTGACAAATTATATGAAAACTGAAGGAGAAAAAATAATGAAAGTCTATGGCAATCATCCATCATTTGTAATGTTCTCCCTTGGAAATGAATTAGCTGGCGATACCTGCTTGATGCGTTCTGTAGTAGAACATCTAAAAGAAAAAGACCCACGCCATCTCTATGCTATGGGAACAAATAATTTTTATTGGGATACCCGTACTTATGCATGCGAAGACTTCTTTTCTGCTATGCGTTATGGAAAAGAAACATCGGATATGCATACAGATTTACGCGGTTCTTTCTCTTTTGCAGACTCTAACGACGGAGGCATCATCAATAGTTATCCCCCAAATACTCTGCGCAATTTTGAAAATGCCATAAACGGCTTAAATAAGCCTGTCATAGGACATGAAACCGGGCAATATCAAACATTTCCTGATTTCAAAGAAATAAAGAAATATACAGGGGTGATGCAACCGCTTAATTTTTATGTTATCAAAAAGCGATTAACTCAAGCTGGATTGATATCGCAAGCTGAAAACTTTTTAAAAGCATCAGGAGCGTTAAGTGCTTTATGCTATCGTGAAGAAATAGAAATGGCGCTACGCACATCTGGCTTCAGCGGATTCCAATTATTAGATTTGGAAGATTATCCAGGACAAGGAACTGCATTAATAGGGATTCTCAATGCTTTTATGGAATCAAAAGGTGTCATTTCCCAAGAACATTGGACAAAGTTTTGCAATGACGTGACCCCATTAGCTCGTTTCCCCAAATATTGTTGGAGTACGAATGAAGTATTCAAAGCAGATATAGAGGTAGCCCACTATGGAAAGAAAGATTTATTGCAGCAAAAGATCCGATGTAGTCTTTTAACCGAAAGCGGTCGACTCATTAGCGAGAAACATTTTACAGCTGATTTAAAACAAGGAAATCTGAATAATATTGCTTCTATAGAAATTCCCTTGAATTGCATAGAAGTTAATGAGAAGCTATCTTTACTCGTATCCTTGGAGGATACAGATTACAATAATTCGTGGGATATTTGGGTATATCGCCCTGATAGTACTAGCATTATCAAAGAAGGACAAATAAACAACATAACAGTCACTCGTAATTCAGATTTATTCTCGCGTTGTGTCGTTGAAGGACGCAAAGTACTATATATTCCACATCATGAGGAAATTGCCAAACAGTCTGTTGGTGGGCTCTTTATCACAGATTTTTGGAATTATAGTGCATTTAAACAAACCGCCATTAATATGAAAAAAGAGCCATCACCAGGCACCTTTGGACTATTAATAAATTCAACGCACCCGATCTTTAAATCATTTCCCACAGATTTCCACACCAATTGGCAATGGTGGAATATCATAAAACATTCCCGCCCTATGATACTTGATGATTATCCATCAGAGTTCCGCCCTATAGTACAGGTTATCGATAATTGGGACAGAAATCATAAATTAGGACTTATTTATGAAGTACCAGAAACGAAAGGGAAAGCTTTAGTATGTGTATCCGATTTATTTGCATGCAGCGAAAATATAGAAGTCAAAGCACTCTTTAGTAATCTAATTAATTATTTAAAAAATTTGGAATAGTATAATCCACCCTGAAGAGTTTTAATTATCAACAGCTATTTATACCATATTATAATTATGCTAAAAAAAATATTTGCATTTTTTCTAATTAGTTTGCTATTTGTACCTTTAATGGCTCACCGCAATGAGTATTCACTAGATGGAGAATGGAAATTTAAAACAGATCCTGATAGTATAGGATATCGTTCATGGTATAAAGGACTGAATCAAGCAAAAAATGTGATTGTTCCACACACCTGGAATGTAGATATACAAGATGAAAAACATATTGGAACAGCATGGTACGAAAAAACTTTGCCTGTTCCAAAAATATGGAAAGGAAAAAAGATTCGTCTACATTTTGATGCAGTATATCGCGACGCAATTGTATACATTAATGGCAAGAAGATTGGAGGCAATAATGGTTGTGGCTATACTCCATTTTCATTTGATATAACTGATCATTTGTTATATGGCAAAAGCAATAAGATTATTTTATCGGTTTCTAATCATTACAGCGACTATGCTTTTCCTTTTAAGAAGCATTTTGATTGGTCGAATGATGGCGGAATTATTCGACCAGTAAAACTCATTATAACTGATGGGATCGCAATCAAATATGCTCATGTTCGACCAACAATTCAATTTAAAGATTCTTCAGCAACTGCTTCTATTGCAATAAAATTATGGGATGAGAAGATCAACAATATAAATGTAAAATTGAGTTTCACTGAATGGCAGAAAGAACAAATTGTATTGAGCAAAAAAATACAATTGAAACGTAATATAAATGGTATTTTTGTAACTGATGTACTATTTAATAAAATTAAGCCATGGCATTTTGATTCCCCTCAATTATATGTAATGAAAGTTGAAATACATGGAAAACATGGAATTCAAGATACTTACACTACTCGTTTCGGCTTTCGCAAAGTATCCATAGAAGGCGACCAACTTTTTCTGAATGAGGAAGCTGTCCGCTTGCCTGGCGTAGAATATATGGCAGGTAGCATACCCATCTACGGCATGGCAGAGCCATTAGAGATACAACAAAAAGTTGTAAAGTTGATGAAAGATCTAAATTGTGTATTAACCCGCTTCCACTGGCAACAGGATACGAGGATATTGGACTTGATGGATGAACAAGGAATCTTAGTACAAGAAGAAATTCCTTGGTGGCAAGCTCCAGGAAATCTGACACCTCAACTTGAGGCATTAGCCAAACAACATATTGACCTAATGATAGAACGTGATTTGAATCATCCTTGCATTTTTTCATGGGGTATCAGCAATGAAGTGTTTTATAATACAAATAAAGACATCTATCGTCGTTTGATTAAGCATGCCCGTAACTGGAATAATCAAGGTTTAGTCACAGTAGTGTCAAATGAAATATTTGATCGTCTACAAAATGACGAATCTTTATTGGGAGATATGCCTACATGGAATGACTATGTAGGAACTTGGCATGGAAAATCAAAAGAGGAAACATCTGAAAAATTGACTCTAATTAATGAGAAAGCTTTGTGTGGGCGCCCCTTATTAATTACTGAGCATGGACTGTGTGAACCACACTTTACTGGAGGAGACGCTAGGCGTATTACAGATATGACCTATCACTATGATCTTTGGGCAAAAAACAAATACATTGCAGGTTGTATTTATTTTTCTCTAAATGATTATCGCACTCACATAGGAGAAACTGGTGCAGGAAGATATAAAGCAAGGATACATGGTCTAACTGATCTTTGGCTAAATCCGAAAACTTCCTATTTTGCATACAAAACGTTAGCATCTCCCATTTATATAGAAAATATACATCAAGATGGAAATCGAGCTGTAGTAACATTAGCTGTGAAGAATACCTTGCCCTCTTATACACTTCGACACTACATACTGTCATGGAAGGATACTCAAGGCAAAGAAGAAGTATTGTTCTTACCGAATTTAAAGCCTGGAGAAAAATACAAAGTTGAATTGAAAAATTTATCCACGGATGAAAAAGTGTGCTTAAAAATCACCCGCCCTACAGGAAATAGTGTAATTGAATATTAATGAAAATATAATGAAGAGTTTATATTTATCGTTTGCCATGATATTTTTGTTCTTGAGTTTATCAGCTCAAGAACAAGTTTCTTATCTTCAAAATCTGCGTACAGAACTGCAAAAGAAATGGCCGGATAACAGAACTGTAAACCTTGTATTTCATGGGCACAGTGTACCTTCCGGCTATGCCAACACACCTAATGTAAAAACGCTTCAAGCTTATCCCCATCAAGTCTTGGAAGCTGTCAAAGAAATATATCCATACGCAGTGGTCAACTCTATCACCACATCCATTGGTGGTGAAAATGCCGAACAGGGGGCCAAACGATTCAAACAAGAGGTCTTACCTCATCGTCCGGACATTTTATTCATAGATTATGCTCTGAATGACCGTAGCATCGGACTGGAAAGAGCTTTGAAAGCCTGGGAAAAAATGATAAAGGAAGCACAGAATCAAAACATCCCAATCATTCTCCTAACCCCAACACCCGATTTAACCGAAGATATATTGGACGATAATTCTCCACTTGAACAGCATAGTCGCCAGATACGCCGTTTAGCCCACGACTATAAAACAGGACTGATAGACAGCTATGCAACCTTCAAGGAGAAAAGAAAAAATGGAGAAGATTTAAAAATATATATGAGCCAGAGCAATCACCCCAATGAGAAAGGACATCGGGTAGTAACCAGACTCATCTTGAACTATTTCTTCGAAGAGGCACAATGGAATGAATACTGCCAAAACCAAACCATGACGATTATGAAAAAGGTAGCCGACTGGCAACTGATGAATTTCGAAAATCAGGTACGAAAAGGTTCTCAATGGGCCAACTCGCATGCTTACTGGGCATGGACTAATGCAACCATGTATATCGGTATGGCAGAATGGGCGAAGATGTCTGACGATCCTAAGTATTGGGACTTCCTGCTGACTATGGGCGAGAAGAATAAATGGCAGACTGGGCCTAGTATTTATTTTGCTGATGACATCTGTATTATCCAGCCTTATGCCATATTATTCAGTAAATACAAGGAACCGCACATGATCCAAAAGTCCGTTGAAACTTTAGATACTCTCATTGCCAACCCCAGTCACAACAGCCTAAACTATTACACAGAGGGCTCACATTCCCGCTGGTGTTGGTGTGATGCCCTGTTTATGGCTCCGACTTCTTTTGCCCGTATTGGGAAAATAACAGGAGAACCAAAGTATTTCGAGTTTATGGATAAAGAGTTTCAAATCACTTATGACAGTCTCTACTCAGCTGCCGATAGTTTATTTTTCAGAGATACCAGATATATCAATATGCGTGAACTAAACGGGGAGAAAGTATTCTGGGGACGAGGAAACGGCTGGGTAACAGGGGCACTGACCTTCATCATCGACAATATGTCTGCCCAACATCCTTCACGCATTTTCTATATCAGCCTTTTCAGGCAAATGATGAAAAAGATATCTACGCTTCAGGATAAACAAGGCTTCTGGCACTCTTCTCTACTGGACACAGCTTCCTATCCCATGCCGGAAGCCAGTGCATCAGGTTTCTTCACATATAGCCTATTTTGGGGCCTTAATCATGGATATCTTGAAAAAGAAGAATATCTGCCTATTGCAAAAAAAGCGTGGAATGCATTAGCTTCCATCGTACACGAAGACGGCAAGATAGGCTATGTACAACCAATAGGAGCTGACCCGAAGAAGGTAGATATGAACGACACAGAAGTGTATGGTACGGGGGCTTTCCTGCTAGCTGCAACCGAATATGTCAAATACTTAAAGCATACAAAATGAAAAATAGACTTTTACTCGCACTGGTCTTTATCCCTTGCCTGCTTTCAGCGCAAAACGGATATTATTTCTTCACAGAAAGCGACATCAGCCAAATACGCTCAGCCGCAAAAACGGAATGGGGAAAGGATATCATAGAATCACTGAAAGATACCGTGGAAGCTCGGCGGGAATATCCCCTAACCGTACCTTTACTGGAAGGAGGACATATACACGATTATTTTTGTCCCGAACACAAAGTACGTTTTTCATTCGACTGGAATAAGCCGGAAGCACATTACTGTTCACAATGCAAGCATTATTGGACAGGGAATAAGCGTTATGATTGGGCATGGGTAAATGTGGCGCATACTCATAATTATACATATTTGCGCAACTGTATGTATTTATACCTTGCCACTGGCAATAAAGTCTATGCTGAATACATCCGGAATATGTTATTGGATTACGCATCGAAATATATTACTTATCTGGACCACGACACAGCCAGGAAAGTAGGTCCCTGGGGAGGCAAAATGTTTGGTCAAAGCCTTGATGAATCTGCATGGGCCAGTGATGTCTGCCGAGCCTATATGGTAGCCAAATCCATAATGACAACTAACGAAATAAGAGAAATAGAAAAAGGTTATCTCATACCTTGCTCTGAGCTTTTGTTGAAAAGAAGAGGAACTGCCAATTGGCAAGTATGGCACAATAGCGGTCTGATAGCATTAGGAGTAGCATTACAAAATGACAGCATCATTAACGTAGCAATCAATGATCCGGAATGTGGATACCATGCCCAAATGGAGCGATACGTTATGAATGACGGTTGGTGGGGCGAAGGTTCTCCTACATATCACTATTATCCTTTACGAGCTATGCTTCTGTCAGCCGATGCCGTACGTTGTCGTAATATCAATCTATATGACAGGAAACTATATAAAATGCTCGCTGCTCCTGCATCCGGAGTGTATGCAGATCTATATTTTCCAGCCCACAATGACGGATGGTATGGAGAGTCTTTAATTGCTCAGGTCAGCCTATATGAAATTGCCTACCAACGCTACAACAAGGATCCATTTTTCCTGAGTGTACTTCAACAGTGCTACCGATATACAGACAGGAACTTCGGTGAAGCATTACAGAATAATATAGAAATTCCTCAAGCAACAGCAATGGCAGCATGGCCATCCGTTCATTTTAAGGAAACGGGCTATGCTGTACTCAGATCAGGCACAAAGACGGTAGTCATGAAATACGGTCCACACGGTGGAGGACACGGTCATCCGGATAAACTATCCATTTCCATTCATGACGGTGAAAAGGAGATTGTATCTGACATGGGGACATGTGCTTATGGAGTACCTGCATTTACTAAGTGGTACCGGAAAACTTTATCACACAGCACACTAACCGTAGATGCTAAAGATCAAAAAGAGTCAACCGGCAAATTGTTGGCATTCAAAGCATATAAGGACGGAGGAGAAGTTTCGGCAGAAGCTCCGGACGCATATTCCGGAGTCACAATGGAAAGAAAGTTAATTTTAAAGAAGAATAAACTTACAGATATACTTACTGCCCGTTCCGATGAGCAACACCTCTATGATTATGTATTGATGCTTACAGAGAAACCTGTATTCAGCCAAACCGGAGAAGTTATCATCCTCAATGACTCGCCAAGCTACAACTATATAAAAAATGCAATAGTGCGAAAGCAATCATCACCCCTTAATTGCAAAATAGGAAAAGCATATATGAAGATTGAAGTATCCGAGGGACAAGAGTTTGAAGTTATTACAGGGGAAGCTCCTGGCATTCCACCGGGAAACGGAAGTGTTCTGTCAAAATATGATTCACCTTTTTGCTATCCTCTGATTGTAAGAGTAAAAGATAAGAAACTGAGAATTAAAACAGAATGGAAATTTTAATTTGATATTATGAGAATAAGTAAATTTTTAATCGCCTGGGGCATCATAGCCCTATTAATAACCTCGTGTAAACAGGTAGTACGCAAGATTGATCTCTCTGGAGAATGGGAAGTGGCATTGGACAGTCTGGATAAAGGCATTGCAGGAAAATGGTATATGGAATCGTTTCCAGATAAGATCGCCCTCCCCGGAACACTTTGTGATGCCGGCTATGGAACTCCATGTACCCTCGAGCCTACCATGGACAAGGAGATATTCTTAAATTTGAAACGCAAATTCGACTATCTCGGTCCCGCCTGGTACAAGAAAGAATGCTTCATTCCGGCAGAATGGAACGAAAAAGATGTCTTCCTTACCCTTGAACGCGTGATATGGAATTCGCAAGTATGGATCAATGGTACTAAAGTAGAAGGATTCAATGAAAGTCTTACCACTCCTCATTACTTCAACTTGAGCAAGTATCTTGTTCCAGGAGAGAATAACAAAATCGTTATACGCATCGATAACCGGAGACAGCATGACATATCAGTCAAAAACCTTGCACATGCTTATACGAACGATACTCAGACTATGTGGAATGGTATCCTAGGGAAAATAGCATTGACAGCAAAAGATAAGGTACAGATTGAGGAATTGCGCTTAACACCCGATATCGATAACCAAACGGTCAATGTCAGTGTAAAAATCGGAAGTAACGGTCCATCCCCGGTATCCGGTAAACTTCTGTTCGCCGTCAAAGACCCTAAAGGAAATAAGCTGACAGATAAAGAAGTACAGGTTAACAACACTGAAATGACATTCACTTATCCCATTAACAACCCAATGTTGTGGGATGAATTCAACCCTAATATCTACGAAGCAACCGCAACTCTTGAAACGGAAGGCATGACTGATTCGAAATGTGAAACATTCGGTATGAGAAAACTGACGAACCAAAATGCTCTCCTACAGATTAATAGCAGAAGACTCTTCCTCAGGGGAACACTGGAGTGCTGCATTTTTCCGCTAAAGGGATATCCACCGATGGACGAAGCCGGTTGGGAAAAAGTATTCAGTGCAGCCCGTGATTATGGCATGAACCACCTGCGTTTCCACTCCTGGTGTCCCCCGGAAGCAGCTTTCAACGTAGCTGATAGAATGGGATTCTACCTTCAGGTTGAATTGCCTCTATGGACACTCAATGTAGGTGAAGATAAAGGCACTGTTGATTTTCTGTACAACGAAGCTGCTCACATCATGAAAGAATATGGTAATCATCCATCATTCTGTTTCTGGAGTCTGGGTAATGAACTGCAAGGAGATTTTAGTGTCATGGATAAATTACTCACCACCATTAAGCAACAGGATAGCCGTCATTTGTATATGACTACTACATTCACCTTTGAACCAGGACATGGCAGTTGGCCCGAACCTAATGACGACTTCTGGGTTACACAGTGGACTAAAAACGGCTGGGTACGCGGACAAGGTATTTTCGACGATCAACCTGTAAGTTTCAATAAAGACTTCTCCAGTGCTATAGAGGGTTTGCCTGTACCACTTATTACCCACGAAATCGGACAATACAGTGTATTCCCCAATCTAAAAGAGATTGATAAATACACAGGTAATCTGATGCCATTAAACTTCAAAGCCGTAGCTGCAGACCTTAAAAAGAAAGGACGGCTCCATCTGGCAGAAGGCAACCTGATGGCAAGTGGCAAACTGGCAACTATTTTATATAAAGAAGAAATAGAACGAGCACTAAAGACTCCCGGATTCAGTGGTTTCCAACTATTGGACCTGCATGACTTCCCCGGACAGGGCACTGCACTCGTCGGAATTATCGATGCATTCTGGGAGAGCAAAGGTTTAATCACTCCTGAAGAATTCCGGAATTTTTGTTCTCCGGTAGTACCGTTAGCACGCTTTGAGAAAGCTACCTATGTAAATAATGAAACCTTCAAAGCTCAATTTGAAGCTGCAAACTTCAGTGATAAAGTCCTGAGTGATATTCAACCGGAATGGAGATTAAGTGATTCAAAAGGAACGGTCATCGCACAAGGTAATCTGGATAAACAAGAAATAGCTGTGGGGAATGCATTTAATCTGGGAAGCATCTCTGTTCCTCTGGAATCCATATCCGTTGCCGACCAATTAACTTTATCCATCCGTTTTACAGGAACCCAGTATCAAAACTCCTGGAATGTTTGGGTATATCCTCAGGAAGTACCGGAAGTTGGTAAGGAAATCTTTTATACCCGTAGCTTTGCCGATGCAGAGAAAGCATTAAGTCAAGGGAAAAAGGTATTGCTAAACCCGGAAAAAGAAGAAATTAATGGACTGGAAGGCAAATTCGTACAAGTATTCTGGAGTCCTGTGCACTTCCCTAACCAACCGGGAACAATGGGAATCCTTTGCGATCCCGCCCATCCGGCATTAGCCGACTTTCCAACTGAAATGCACAGTAACTGGCAATGGTGGGATATTTGCAAGAATGCTACAACCATGGAACTCGACAGTCTAAAGAACAATATGCAACCGATTGTCAGAATGGTAGATAACTTCTATAAGAACAGAAACTTAGGTTTACTATTCGAGGTAAAAGCAGGAGACGGAAAGCTATTAGTATGTAGCTCAGACCTGGCAAAGAATCTCAATACCCGACCTGTAGCACGTCAATTACGCTATAGCCTCCTGAAATATATGGAAAGTGATAAGTTCAATCCACAAGAGGAGGTTGCATTTAAGCAGATAAAGCAGGTGCTCCATAATGTGAACCGGACAAAGGAAGTAAAGAAATCAATCTATGAGTATCTAAACTTCTAAAATTAAATAAAAGAATATGGAGATGCGGCAAAACCACATCTCCATATTTTTATAAATGATTTCTATATAGCATCCTCAATATAAGGATACCATATACTCAAATTACAATTTAACCGATTTCTTCTTCCCACCATATGAAACCGATTTCGTGAATTTCGTCGACTGAACACTCCCTGTTCCATTCTCCTTATCCACCACAACGATATTGAACTTACGTGATTTCAACATACCGGGGAAAGTGCCTTTCCGATCTGCGATATTCAACGTCCGGTTTGCATCATCCCAAGTAAACTTAATGGTTGAATAAGCACCTTTTTCATAGTTATAATTATCGTTTTCATCTTCATACAGCACAAATTCGCCATCAGCTCCGGGATAAATGCGTATCTCCAGATTATTCCATTTCTTCTCCGTAGAATACTGTACTTTCGGCCCAAAGGGAACAATGGAACCCGCACGTACATACAATGGAATAATATCGATAGGAACCTCTTTGGTAACCATCTGTCCGCCATTCAATGTTTCTCCCGTCCAAAAGTCAAACCATTTGGTTCCCTTAGGAAGATAAACATCCTGTGTTCCTGTCTTGCTAAAATCCTCATACGGATCTTTCCACTGTTCCTTATCAGAGAATACATACATATTCCTGGTTACAGGAGTCACAAGGAATGCCTTTCCGAACATATACTGATTACTGATAGTATGTACTTTCTGATCTTCGTTGAAGTCCATGAACAAGGCACGGAGGAAAGAGCCTGCATTATCAGTCACCTGCCATCCTGTTGAATACAGATACGGCAGCAATGCATAGCGCAGGTTTATGTATTTCTCTTCCGAATCATACACCCAGTCACCTTTTTGCCCAGATTGTAGATTTCCTTTTTCACACCACTTCCATGCGAACGTTGCATGGGCAGGAATGTACCATATTGAAACCAGCGGGTATACAGTTCATGATAGGCTTTATTTTCAGCTCCACCATGATAAGGCCAGTTAAAGAACCCACCTATATCCGTATTCCAGTAAGGTATTCCCGATAGAGAGAAGTTCAAACCTGTAGGAATCTGCTTACGGAATGTTTCCCAATTACACATTACATCACCCGACCAGGTATTCGCCGCATAACGCTGTTGTCCGGCAAATGCACAACGAGTCAGCAGATACACGCGTTTATCAGAGGTTACGGCACGCTGATGCTCATAAACTCCCTTGTTACTCATCAACGGGAAAGCATTTACTACGCTACGATAAGTTCCCATCGCTGTCGGAATATCAAAATCTCTTTCCTGAACATCCAGATGGTCAGGTTCAGTCGAATCTGTCCACCAGGCATCAATTCCTTTACTGAACAGACCTTTATTCAAGTGTTCCCAATAAATATCACGTGCTTTTTCATTATAAGCATCATAAGCTTTCACTCCCCCGTCTGCAGGCCATGTCTTGAAGTTGAACAGGGCATTGATTTTCTCCAAGTCCTTATAAGGATTCGTATCCGGCCCGAATGAAGCCCAAATGGAGATCATAATCTTTGCATTTTTCTTCTTCACGTGATCGATCATCTTCTGAGGATCAGGGAACTCCGGATTATCAAAATTCATAGAGTTCCAGTTAGAGTTCGGTCCCCAATATTGCCAGTCCTGAATAATCCCGTCTAAAGGTACCCCCAGTTCACGGTATTTATCTACAACTTCCATTGTTTCCTGTTGTGATTTGTAACGCTCACGCGATTGCCAGAAACCGAATGTCCACAACGGATACATAGGCGCTTGCCCTGTTAAGTCACGTATTTGCGCTATCACACCATCGGCGTTACCGCCATACATGAAATAATAGTCCATACATTCTCCCACTTCCGAATCAAAGGACATCTCCTGCGGATTATCTGTATAAGTGGTCGGAGAATAATTATCCCAGAACATTCCATACCCCTTCGTCGACTGAATGATTGGAACACTGGCATGCAATGCACGCTGACGCATGAAATGTTTATGATTGCGCTGATTCAGGTCATCAACCTGTTGCTGTCCCAGACCATAGATAGCCTCATCCTTGTCCAGCAAAAAGGCCTGACGTACACTAAAAGTCTGATTCCCCGCATCATTGAACGGAGTAAACTGAGCACCATAATCTTTCTCGGTAAACAATGCCTTTCCTTGCTTGTCAAAGAAAGAAATCCGTCCGGTCTCCACATTGAAATCAACGCGTACAGCATTACTTTTCAGGGAAACGGTTTCTCCTTTCTTCTCGGTCGTTACAGACATGCTTTCAGGGCTTTTAACCACAGAAAGGCTTTTCTTTGTAAAACTACGTCCTTCGGGTGCCTTCACTACACGTACAATTTCAGGGCTGACGAATTGGATCTCAATATCCATTCCCTGCGTAGTACCCGTTATTCCCTGCTTGGTTTGCCGGAAAGTCTGGGCCTCGACAGGCAAGGTCGACAAGAAAGCCGCAGCCACCAGCATACTACTGATTTTTAAATAAAACTTCATGTTCATAATTTCTTTTTTACTTGTTTATATTATGAATAACCTAATGAAAATAATCTATCTCAGTTGAGTCACCTCAGAAAATATATAATCATTTCCTTGCCGTGCCTTAACCCCGACTCTTGCATATAAAAACTTAGCAGCATCAGTCACTCCATTATCACTCAAGTCGAAAGTAAATTCATGTTCACCCGGATTCAGATTGGTGAATGACTTCTCCGCTATCTTCGCAACATTATCCACCAGCTTTGTTTTGGATATATAGATCACCGCCCTGTCAATGGAAGCAGTCTCAACCACCTGATTTATCTTGCATTTCACTTTTACCACCTTATTCTGGAAATCAATCTCAGTATCCTTGATAAGAAAATAAGGAGTAACTTCAACATCCAATATCTGATTACCTTTAATGTTTACTTCAATCGTGTCCTGTCGGGGAATCCACGGACCTCTGTCCTGCCTCAACACAATCTTATAGAAGCCGTCATACATCAAAGAATTAAATTCTCCATCAGAGTTAACAAACAAATTGATGGCTCCCCGATCTTCATACTCAGGTCCTTCCTGATAGGCATACATCATACAATCATTGTCATAGGCAGTCCCTCTTAATTGTAGTGCTTCACCTTCATAGACAAACCTGCCCTTAAACTCACTTTTAGGTTCATCAAAGTTATCCAGCTCGCAACCGGTTACCAGAAACAAGCCAAGGATTAATATAAGGCTATTGATATTCTTCATTTTATTTAATCTAATCGTTAGTTACTATATTATTGTAATGGATTCTTAACCAGCTTCGGATTCTTATTAATCCAGCCATCATCAATCGAACCGTAGTAACACCGCATGGTGAAGTTTCTCGCATTCGGCGCCATATAAGATCTGCTTTTCTCGAAAGCCCACTTACCATCATATGGCGAACCGGGCGCATACACCTTATAGGGGAAAAGGGAATACATCTGTGCAGTCGGGCTGTCAATAACCCCATTCCATATAGTATGGGCAAGCCTCCAACGTCTCAAGTCCCACCAACGATGATCTTCAAAAGCAAACTCAACCCTATACTCGTTCACTATGTGCTCAAAAGTGATCGTAGATTCCGTCAATTCTTTAATTCCACCCCGGGCACGAACTCTGTTTATATATTCTACGGCCTTCACCTTGTTTGTTCCCCCTAATTCATAAGCTGCTTCCGCTGCAATCAGCAAACCTCTGCGAAGCGGAAACGGGGATACCACATCTCACTATTCTGCGTATCCGAGCCTGCATTGGCAGCTTCATCCAGGAATTTGCGTACCAAGAAACCGGTCTTATTAAACCTGTCGCCTGCCGTTGCCAATGGCCCGTCCAGTGCAGTGATTAGCTGCCCGTCTTCAGTGGTTGCACCTAAAGAACTGATCTTTGTTTTCCATTGGCTCGGATTCTCTGTATCCTTAATCAACAAACCTGCTTGTAGAGTTACCGGTTCACTTCTATAAAGTGCATTAGGCCATATCACAGTTCCCCACAATCGGGCATCCTTCATTTCGAAAGGCTCTTCCGGATTATCATAGAACACAAAGTTACCATTATCATCATGCGTCTTTATCTCGGAGTTGCTTCCATCCCTGTTTTCAAAAGATTCCACTAAATTGAGAAGTGCTCCCAGAGCATTTCCCTGTATTCCATCTTTCAAAGAGAAAGGCATACACCAGGCTGTGAAGTTAGTCGTCACCTTATCCGTCACAGATCTATCCAAAGCCCAAATAACTTCTTTATTATTCGATTTCTGGCATACAGCCTTATAAAAGCTCAATCCCAAATCCTGAGGATCAGAAATCTGCAACTCATAAGGGCTGTTCTCTATAACTTCCTCAGCAGCAGCCAATGCAGTCTCATAGTATTTAGTAGCCAAATCAGCCGGAATACCGACTTCTCCATTATCCGTCTTCAGAGTCGGAGTAATCTTATTACCATAATTTGCAATGGAGCCTGCATACACGGCAGCACGTGCTTTCAACATTAAAGCCGCCCATTTATTGGCCCGGGCAGAATTTATAGTCGTTTGTTCGGTCAGCTGGCGGGCTATTTCATCACATTCACTGATTACATAATCATAGATTCCCGCCTCTGTGGAACGTGGCACCTGGTAGGTTTCCACATCTATTCCCGATTCATAATTAAACACCTGGTCTCCAACAAGCGGCATTCCACCCAAAGTACGGGCCATGTGGAAATAATGCCAGGCACGCAGGAAACGAGCCTCTCCCTCAAAAGCCTTTTTCTCACTTTCCTGAAGTGCACTACTGCCTCTGACACCCTGTAAAAACAAGTTTACCCGGCGTACAAAGTCATAATCACGTACTCTCCACGAGTTCCGGTCATACTCCGTAAATATCACCCACGGACTTCCATAGCATTTATTAGCTTCGTCCAACTGGTCGTAACTTCCATAATCTCCATTATTCTGTCCCCAGTTTACTTTGCCATACAAATTTGAAAGTACAGATAATACAAGCTCCTTATCTTCATAAATCATGCTCTCAGGTATCACATTTTCAGGTTCCTGATCCAAAAAGGATTCCGAACAACCAGCAGCCCCCATTAAGAAAAGGGCGGATATGATTATCAATTTTATTTTTGTCATCTTGATGCGTATAAAGGTAATTAAAAATCAACGGAAAAACCAAAGTTCACTACTTTCATATTCGGATAGGCCATACCGTTCTCCGCCGTAATTTCAGGATCGATATCAATATCAATATTCTTCAGAGAGAACAGGTTTTGCCCTGAAACATAGAAACGGCAACGGGAAATTCCGACTTTCGAAGTCCACTTTTGAGGTAGAGTATAACCTATCTCCACATTTCTCATCTTCAGATAAGTCATATTGGTATACCAGAAATCACTGGGCCAATGTGTGCAGTCACTGTTATTCCGGGTACGTAGAGCCAACGGGTATTTGCCGATATTAAAACCACTATCAGCATCCCAGATATCCACAAGCCTGGTTGAGTTATCCCAAAGGTATTGAGAGAGATTCTTATTAGGATCGAAATATCTCAGAAATCCCTGTTGAACATATGTATAGGCTGTTGCTCCAACAAAATCTGCACGGAAATCAATTCCCTTCCAGTCCAGAGCCAGATTAAATGCAAAGTTCACCCACGGTGTTCCTCCTTTACGATAGCCTATCGGACGCCAGTCGGCATCATTAATCAAACCGTCACCATTCATATCCTTATATTTGGCATCACCCGGTTTCAACGTAATATTTCCCTGATGGTCTTGGTCAACAGGATGGTTTGCAATCTCCTCCCAACTCTGGAATTGTCCATCCGAGACGAGTGAGAACTCCACATCCGTATAACGTCCCTTTATATTTCCTGCCTGATAACGGAACTTCTGCCATTCACTGGAGAATCTGGGCTTGTACCGGTCTCCCACATACCAGCGTGAATAAGTAACGTTACCTCCTACCGTATAATTCACATCTCCGATGCGGTCTCTCCAATTCACAGAGGCGTCGAATCCCCTGGCATAATTAGAGTTCAGGTTTTCTTGAGGCAGTGAGAATCCCACTTCTTCCGGAATCTGCACATCATAACGGCTTGCCAGCAATCCGGTCTGATCTCTGTTGAAATAGTCAAAAGAAGCATTCAGGCGATTATCCAGGAAGCCCAGGTCAATACCGATATTCAGTATCTTAGATTTACCCCATGTAATATTATCGGTAGCCAATCCTGTAACAGTACTGCCTGTAACCAGTCCTCCATCGATCACAGCACCACCGCTATTATAATTATAGCCTACAATATGACTCAAGGCCGTACCCAATTCTTCACCTAACACACCATACGAAGCACGGATTTTCAGATTGGTGATATTGTCTTTCAGGAAATCGACAGCCTGCCAGAACTTCTCTTCCGTAACCCGGTAACCGATAGAAGCCGACGGGAAGAATCCCCAACGTTTACCCCGTTTATACCGGTAAGAGCCATCATATCTACCGGATAATTCTATGATGTACTTATTTGCGTAGTCGTAGTTCAAGCGGCCTATATATCCCATACGTGTCTGCGGGTTACCAATGCCATCGGTAAAATTAGACAGACTGGTTTTATCAATATAAGGAATTCCGTTTGCAGGAGGATTTCCCAATGCATACATTCTTGGATAAGTGCCTTTCTTTGCCTCAAAGCCCACAACGGCATTCACATGATGAAGTGCAAACGTATTTTCATACGACAACTGAATATTGGAAGTCAGTTCTTCTTTCATCTCCATACTTCTTTCCGTATAACGTGCCGTACCCGTCTCCACTACATTGTAGACATCACCCTCCTTGTCATACTCATAGAATTTATAAGAGTATTCCCGGTTCGACTGTCTTCTGTTTGCCAGCCAATAGCTGAATAATCCTCTTGCTTTCAGGCCTTTCAGAATTTCATATTCGGCAGTACCGTTAATCTGAATGACCTTCCACTGATCCTTATATCTCCCTGCATGCTCGTAATTCATCCAGCCGAAACTGTCTTGTGCCCAAGGTGCCGATATTGCCGGATACTTAGGGTTATTATTAGCATAAGGCTTTTTAGTCGGCAGGTTATTATAAGCTCCATAGATAGGCAGATTATAGTCATCACCCGGCAATCCCGGATTATCGGTAGTCTCTATGCGTCCATTGATTGCTACACCGACTTTGAACCTGTTTGTTATATCAATGTCGATATTAGACTGCATATTGGTTCTGTTGAAACCATTAAAACCTCTGATATTTCCTTCCTGATCGATATGTCCAAGGCTCAGGTAATATCTGACTTTCTCCGTGCCACCGGATACATTTGTATTTACATAAGACTGCGGCGCACTCACCCAAATGTACTTATACCAGTCGAAAGAAGTATGGTCTTCGTCAACCTTATCCACCCATTTCTGGTATTCTTCTTTCGTAACGGTTCTCGGAGTTCCATTTATAGTTTCGGTCTGTATAATAGCTGCCAGGTAATCTTCCGCCGAAGCAGGTTTCGGATAGTTGGAAGGTAACTGCCATCCATAATACCCATTCACATTGACCTTCAACTTTTGGTTTTTCTGTCCTCTTTTGGTAGTTATTACCACTACACCATTAGCAGCCTGCATACCATAAATAGCCGCCGAAGCATCTTTCAATACAGAAACAGATTCGATATCATTAAAATCCAGGTTATTCAGGTTACCGGAATCTTTCTGCACACCGTCAATAATGATTAAGGGCGTTCCCATGTTTCTGATCTGGATATTGGGAGCGGCCCCCGGACGTCCGTTATCCTGACGGAAATTTACACCGGGGAGCTTACCTACCAGTGCACCTGTAGCCGTTACCGACTTTGCATGCGCCAATTCTTGTGCACCCACAGAAGAAATTGCACCCGTAACAGAAGCCTTCTTTTGGGCAAGTCCAAAACCGGTGACTACCACTTCATCCAGCAACATACTATTTTCTTTCAGCGTCACAACAATATTGTTTTTACCGGACACCGGAACTGTTTGGGTGATATATCCTATAAAAGAGATAGTCAGTACATCATTAGAACGAACCGACAGTTTAAAATTACCTTCCACATCGGTTATTGTACCATTCTTACTTTTCTGAGCAACTACACTGGCTCCTATCACAGCTTCCCCCTGATCATCCACAACAGTTCCGCTGATATTTATATTATTCTGTGCAGCCACATGAACAAAACTCAGAAGGACAATCAGTGAAAGTATTAGCTTCTTAAGATTCAATTCCGGTAAACGATACCGGTAGTTTGGTGTTAAAAACAGATTATGATTTTTCATGCATTAAATGATTCATAAAACGGTTAATTAATTAAAGTTAGAAATAAAGGTAAAAAACATGATACGACTTTTAAGGTGCATTTTCCATGGCAATTGATTTATGGGTTAATACTCGGTTATTTCAATTGCAAAAGTACCGGGAAGACGACTCTAAGTAGGGGTCAGCTCGTTGCTTTTTAGGGTACATTTCGTTGTTTTCAAAGGAAAAATGCACAGTAGGCAAGGGGGTTACCTGAATCTTGCCAATTTACTGGCAAAAACCGACATTCAATAAGATACGACTAATTACACTAATCGGAAAAGAAATGAATAAATAGATACGCGGACGACACGGATAAGGCGGAC
>ERZ791618.186-NODE-186-length-36641-cov-3.478325_pt1 | contig 36641 bp, 24 predicted proteins | sample MGYA00510059_ERZ791618 | MGnify/ENA primary metagenome ERZ791618 (study PRJEB30046, sample SAMN00715159) | human gut metagenome | study: EMG produced TPA metagenomics assembly of the A metagenome-wide association study of gut microbiota in type 2...
CCGAGAGAAGGGAGGGGGACGCGGGGGGTGTTTCCCCCCGCCGCCGCCCCTGTTCGTATTCGTAGGGGTGACCTGGTCCCACACCTTAGAACGGATAGCCGATCGCCAGGTGGAACCCGAGCCCATCCTTGAAGCTGGAGATGTTGTAATACCCCGTCTTGTCGGGATTGGGATAGGGGGTGTGGATGCCGATTCCGAGGTCGGCACGGATGACCAGGTAGCTGATGTCGTAACGCAACCCGAATCCGGTGCCCAGCGCGATTTCATTGAGCAGCCCTTTCCATTTCAGTTCCGCACCGGGGCGTTTGGGGTCTTTTTTCAGCAGCCAGATATTCCCGGCGTCGAGGAAAACGGCGCCGTTCAGGCGTCCCATGATGCCGAAGCGGTATTCGACGTTGGCCTCCAGCTTGAAATCGCCCGTCTGGTCGAGATAGCCGTTGCGGTCGTTGGCCGGGGGACGGTAGCTGCCCGGCCCGAGCGACCGGATCGTGAAGGCGCGGATGCTGTTGGCGCCTCCGATGTAGAACTGCTCGCTGTAGGGCATCACCTCGGAATTCCCGTAGGCATATCCCACGCCGACGAGCAGCCGCGTCGCCAGCCAGTTGTTCCGGCGCCCGATGCGGTGGTAGAACTTCACTTCGCTCACCTCCTTGACGAACTGCGAAAAGCGGTTCCCGAACAGGTGCTGGGGCTGTTTTTCGCCGAACAGGCTCAGGATGCCCGAGAGGAGGTTCCCGGCCGAGGTGACGCTGTTCTGCCAGTAGAAGCGGCGGTTGCCGGTGCTGCCGTAGGTCTTGTCGAACGTATAGGTATAGTTGATCGACGGTACGAACTGGTTGCGGAAACTCATGGCGATGGCCGGGTTCTCGTCCATCGTCTTGTCGAAGGCTTCGGTCGTGTGCAGCAGCTTGTTGTAGGTGAGTTTGAATACGGTCAGCGAATGGCGGCTGTAAGGCGAGGTCTGGAAATTGTATCCCGCCGAGCCGCTGAACGCGATCAGCCGGAAGAAGCTGGGGCGGTTCATCAGGTCGACCCCGAGTTGGAACGTCGTGCTCCCGGGGTATTTCAGCCTGCGCGTGATGAACGACGGCAGCAACAGCCGCGGAATGCTGAGGTTCGCATTCAGTCCCAGCTCATAGGAGTTGAGCCGTGAGGAACGGCCGCCGGAGTTTTTGTTGCCCGTCTGCCATTCGTACGAGCCGTTCAGTTTCAGGGCGAGGACTTCGCCGCCCCGGAACAGGTTGTTGTTGCTGACCTTGAAGGTGATGCCGGGGCCGATGAAGCTGTTCGACTTCGAGGTTACGTCCGTTTCCAGGGCGGCTTCCAGCGGATAGTCGAACTGCGCGTCGATGGCGACGTCCAGCGTGTCGGAGCCCCGCAGCGAGTCGAGCGGCGTGACGCTCAGGTTGACGGAACGGAAAATGCCCAGCTTGTTGAGGTCGGTCTGCGTGCGGTTTTGGGCATCTACCGTGAAGAGTTGCCCGCTTCGGAGTGTGAGGGCCCCGGACAGGATCCTGGGGCGGATTTTCATCGGCTTCTGGGCGATGACCGTCGCATTGCGCAGGCGGAGCGTGTCCGTCGGGCCGGGTTTGATGTTTGTCAGCCGCACCGTGATGCCGCCCACCCGGTAGGGCTTGAGCGCCACCTCCGGCAGGTTGGGCTTGAGGTTCAGGCGCAGGTCGACCTGCCGCAGACCGGAGGTCGTATCGGCCAGGTATTCCAGGTATTCGGGACGGAAATAGTAATATCCCCTGTTGCGCAGCAGCTGGGAGATTCGTTTGCGTTCGAGCGTGAGGCTGTCCATGTTGTACTGCGCCCCCACGCGGAGCAGGGACGTGGCCCGGAGGCTGTCCATGAGATGCTCCATGCCGCTGTCCACCTCCGGGTAGGCGATCTTCGAATAGTGCCAGGGCGGCGCTATGCCGAGCGTATAGTACACCTTTGCCTTCCGCCCGTGTTTGCGGTAGAGCAGGGAGTCTGCGGCGTGCGAGCCGAAATAGCCGTAATTTTCGAGCACCTGTTCCGCGACCTTCGTCCGGAGCCGGGGCTGTACCTTCGAGATCAGCACGGGCTGTTTGGCCAGCCGTTTGAATAACCAGTATTTGAATCCCTTTTGCCTGGGCGTGTAGAGGTAGTTGTAGGCCCACAGCCCGATCGGCAGCGGGGTGCGGATATAGGGGCTGTAAAGCGGGTTGTTCGGGGCGACCGACAGCGGTTCCTTCACGGCCGATTCGGCTGCGGCGGAGAGCACGACGCCCGAGTCGGGTTCGATCCGGATTTTCTTCACGCCCGTATACAACACCTCGTCCGACCCCAGCCGGCGGGTGGTGGAGCAGGCCGCTACCGACAGCACGGCGCAAACCAGGATGCAGGTATTTCTAATGTGTGCCGGCCTCATCTCGTTTCTGTTTTTTCGCTTTGGGTTTCGTCGACTTGAACAGGTCGCCCAGCCTCAGCAGTTTTTTCCGGATCACGAAGCCCACGCCCGTTTCGGTGATTTCGCCTTCGAGGATGCTTTCATACCCGGTGTGGCGGAATACTTTCAGGTACATGTTGTCGCGCTTGGTCAGCATGTATTCCAGCGAAATGTCGTCGATCAGGTTCTCCTTGAGGTTCTGCGACGGGTCGGCGTCCGTGCTGAACTTGCCTCCGATGACGGCGCGCACGCGGTTGCTGAACAGGTTTTTGGACAACCGGTAGGAGTAGTCGGTGCGCTGGCCGTTGGGGTCGTCCTCGCCGTAGGAGTTGATGCCGAAGCTCAGGTCTACGCCCTTCAGGTTGTTCTGCGCCCACTGGTTCAGCTCCTTCTGGATAAACGAGTTGAGCGGGTTCTCAGAGCTGACCTTCGCCGTGGTTCCGGGGCCCGTGTAGGTGTTGTATATCAGCAGGTTCATAGCCTGGTTGGCGCGTTGCTCGGCCGTGAGCGAATTCAACTGGTTCTGCATGGTGAGGTCTTCGGGGGCCGACAGCCCGAAGCTGATCTCCAGGTCGTCGAGCGAATTGCGGATGTTGATGGAGATGTCGAAATTCACCGCACGGTTGTCCTGCCCGTCCGAGGAGACGTTGGCACGTACGGTCTCCACGGCCGTGATGTTGAATGCCGGGTCGGCGATGTTCCCGATCCATTCGACATAGCTGTCCGGCGTGATCTTGAAGATTTTTTGGGAGATGATGGGCGGATTGTAGCGTACGCTTCCGCCCGAGAGCACGTATTTCCCCGACAGGCGGACGTCGCCCAGCGGGTTCATGGTATAGGTCAGGTTGCCGCCTCCCTTCAGGTCGATCTGGTTGTTGCCGTCCGCCGAAAGGTCTACGGCCGCCTGTACGTCGTTGTTGATGTCGACATTCACCAGCACGTCCATGCCTCCGATGCGTATTGCCTGCGATGTCTCTTCCTGTCCCTGGGAGTCCATTTCCCGGAACGAGACGAACGTCACGATGTTTTGCGGACGCTCCTTCGCGTCCATCGGGGAGTCCTGCATGACGTAGTTGATGTCCGTTCCGCCCAGCAGGGCCACGTTGCCGCGGACGACGAGTTCGTTCAGGGGGCCTTTGGCCGTCGCGTCCAGGTCGAGGTAGGCCTTTCCGTAGACGGCCGTACCCTCCTTCCGGGCTACGTCGACTGCCTGGAAATCCGACGCCCGGAGCGCGAGGTCGGCCGTCATGCGGCTGAAGTCGGCCAGGTCGGCCTCGCCGACGATCGTCAGCGGCTTGCTGTTCGGGGCGAGGAGCGTGTAGTTGTCGAATATGACGCGGCTGTCGTCGATGCGGATCGTGTCGGACGACAACCGGAACGACGTGCCGATCATCGGTACGCGGATTTCGGTCTGTGCGAAGTGCACGCCCCCGTCCAGCCTCGGCCGGTCAGCGGTGCCTCCTGCGTGGATTTTCGCCTGCAACCGGCCGGAGAGGCGGATGAGGTCGTCGGGCAGGAACACGTTGGCCTGCTGCAACGGGAATCCGGGGATCGTCGCCGTGAGGTCGAGCGGGCTTTCGCGCTCTGCGCGGTAATCTCCCCGGACGGTCAGTACCTCGGCGCCGTCGAGCGTCAGCCGCGCATCGGCCACATGTCCCTGATCCTGCTTGTAATAGAGTCCGAAGTCGATGTTGCCGAAGCGCCGTTTGTCGTACGACAGTTCCGCGATGGACAGGTCGCCGCGCAGGGTCAGGCTGTCGGGCGTCATGCCCAGCGTCATGTCCGTACCCAATACCCCGTCGACGGGCGGGGCGGAGGGCAGCAGCCCCAGTGCGGAACCGATGTTCAGGCCGGCGATATCCAGCCGGATGTCGTCGGACGCCCCCGCTCCGGGAACCGTCCGGATTGCGAACCGCTGGTCGCCGTGCCTCATGTCGAGGTCGGCGTCGATGCTTTTGCCATACCTGTAAACGAGGTAATTGCCGGGGTTTACCGTCCAGGGTTCGTACCCGAATACCGGGTCGGGCGGCGTTACGCCCGCCCTGACCAGACTGTCGTTCCATGCGACATCCAGCCCGAAGCGGAACCCCTCGCGTCCCGCCCGGTTTTTCTGGCAGAGGTTTACCTGGCCCCTATTTCCGGCCACATGGCCGTACAGCCCTGCGAGGGCTACGTTGTCCAGGTTCCCCGGGACGTTCGCCGTGCGGAGGAAATAATCCAGCCGGCGGCCGTCCTGCGCGATGCCTGCCGTCAGCGTGTCGAGGACGACGCCTCCCCAGGCCAGCCTCTCCGCCTTTATCCGGAGGGATACCGGCAGGGAGTCGCAATTCACGCCTTCGATGTCCAGCGCGCCGAACGACACCTTTTTTGTTTTCAGAAAATTATTCAGGATATTTTCGCGTCCGGCCGTGACACTCAGGCTGAAATCGGGCAATGCGGGTTTCAGGGCCTCCATGTCGACGCTTTGTGCCCGTATCTGTTGGGCGAGTATGTCGGTGCTCCGCGTCAGGGCCGGAACCAGCGAGTCCACGGGCCCGGGGGAGACGAATGCCAGCGACAGGTCGCCGGATGCCAGTTTGGCCCGCGTCGCCGTCGTGTCGGAGCTCAACGACAGGCTCGTCGGACGGATGCGGTCTGTGCGGTGCCGGGTTCTGACCTCGATGCTGTCCAGGGCTATCCGGGCCGTATAGCTGCCGGCGTCCGAGGCGGACGCCCCGGCCTCCAGCGCAAACGACCCGCCGATTTTCTGCGGGGAGATTCCCAGCTCTGCCAGGTCGAAATCGAAGACGTTGCCCGTGAGCCTGACTTCCTGTTTCCGTTCGGTCAGCGTGCCCGAGATCAGTAGCAACAGCCGCAGCGCCTCGTCCCGGTCGGACAGGCGGCCGGAAAGCTGCCCTCCTTCGAGGTTTGCGTTCAGCTTCACGCCTCCGAAATCCCTGCCGCGGAACTCCGCCCGGTCAACCTGCAGGCGGATGTTCCCCCGGGTCTGCGCCCGGAGCGGATCGAATCCGCTGCCCCCGGCCTGCAGCGCCAGGTCTAAAAGGCCCAGCGAATCGGCCGGCAGAAAACTGTTCAGCGGGAAGCTGTCGCACCGTAATTCGATTCCGTAGGCCTCGCTGCGGGTATCCAGCCGACCTTGCAGGGCTATCTCCCCGCCGTCGGTCGAGAGCGTCGAAGCGGCCGAGAATGCCCCTTTGTCTGCGCCGGCCGTTCCGCGGAGCCGGATGCGGTCGGGAATCGCTATGCGCCGCCGCAGGGCGGAGTCGGGCAACAGCGCTTCGAGGAACGCCATATCCCTGAAATCGCCTTCGAACCGTGCGGAAGCCTCCATGCGGCCGGGGTCGAGCACGTTTCTCGCCGCCCCGTCCGCCGTGAATGCGACGTGTCCGGGCGAGGAGATGTCCAGCCCGGCTTTTCCGATGTCGCCCAGCGTCCCCGCTGCGGTGAGCGCCAGGCTGACGATACGTCCGTCGAGCACGGGCGGTATCAGCGCCGGATAGAGGTATTTTAGGTCTTTGGTGTTCACGTCGGCCATGAGGTCTGCCTTGAGCGGCGAATCCGGAGCCAGTGCCAGAATCCCCTCCCCGGCGGAGATGTTGGCCTCGATCCGGGAAAAGGGCGTTTTCAGGGTGACGCCGGCAAGTGATATGCCCGAGGCGTCCATGCCAATGTCTCCGGTCATGTCGCTCACCGTGAGCCCGCTGCGCTCGGTGAACGCCATGCGGCGGATTTGCAGGGCTATGTCCGCACCCCGGTTGTAGATCGAATCGACCGCCAGGTCGAGCGTCGAGAGGACGATGAACGACGGGTCGAATCCCGCTGCGGGACGATGGTTCAGCAGCCCGTATTCCGCCCGGTTGTCGTCCAGCACGACGCTGCCGACCCGTACTGTCCAGGGGAGCGACGGCGTGCTGCCGCCGGGGACGGGAGCTGCCTCCTGTTTCTCTTTTCCGGGCACTGCCGGCCCCGTCAGGTAGGAGTAGCCGCCCCGGTTCAGCAGTACGCTTTTCACGGATACCTGCTGGCTGTCGAGCCGCACCCGGCATTCATCCACCGTGCCTTCGGTCAGGCGGACGGAGAGTTCCGATACGGCGGGTGCCGTCCGCATCCCGAAAGCTAGGTTTCCCACCGAGAGTTTCCCGATGCCAATCGTCCACGGCAGTGCGGCCGTAGTGTCCGCTTCCTCTTTCGGAGCCGCTTGCGTTATGTCCAGCCGGACATCGGCATCCGACAGGACGAGGCTGGCGATGCCTGCCGTATTTGCCGAGAGGTCGGCCTTGGCCGCATCCAGGGACAACAGACCCGCCGAAAGGCGCATGTCCATGCCCGCCAGCGAATCCTTGTAGCGGGCGGCGACCCGCTCCAGCCCGAAGCTCCGGATGACGACCTCTTTCCGAACCAGGGGCCACAGGGCGACATCCAGCGAGAGCCTGCCGCAGCTGAGGAGCGTATCGGCCTTGTCGACCAGCAGCGTGTTGTCCACCGACAACCGGAGCGGAAAGGAGAGCCGGAGACGTTCGACGGACAAATCCATCCCGAGCGCCCGCGAGGCATAGCCGACCGCGCGCTTCCGAACGAAATCCTGTACGGCCGGTATGTAGAGCAGGGCGGGAACCAGTATCAGGACGACGAGGACAACGAGCAGCGCACGGAGCGTATATTTGATGATCTTTTTCAGCATTAAAATATAGTGTCGTGTATTGTAACGCCGTATAATACAATGTGTTGGTGCGTGAAAGCGCTCTTGGTTTTACGGGCAGCCCGTAAAATCGTGGCAAGTTACTAAAAATCCGATGATTGCACAACGGCAATTCCCCCGATAAACGGGCTTATTCGAGGTCTCAATCGTCTTTTTTGATTTCACCCAGCTGCCCGGGCGGTGCCTAAGCGGCTGACACAGCCGTTGCCGGGGGACATATATCGCATATCCCCGCCGGACGCCGTGCCGCGCCTACCGGAAGAAACTGACGAGCAGCATTACATTCAGGACTGTCACTACGGCCCCGATCCCGTAGAGCAGGTATTTGGTGAACCGCGAGTTCCGGTATTTGCCCATCACACGCTCCGAAGAGGTCAGGTGTACCTGCAGGAAGACCGTGAAGGGCAGCTGGATGCTGAGTATCATCTGGGAGTAGATAAGTCCTTTGAACGGGTCGCCGATCAGCAGGATGATCAGGAATGCGACGACCAGCGAAACCATCACGCCCGTCCGGGAGTGGTTGTCCCTGATGTCGTAGGGCTCTTTGAATATCCCGGCGAAGATCGAGCCCGCGGCCATCCCCGAGGTGATCGTCGAGGAGATCCCCGCGAAGAGCAGGGCGACGGCAAAGATATGCGTCGCGCTTCGCCCCAGGAGCGGTTGCAGGAGCGAATCGGCCTGCTGCAACTCCTCCACAGGTGTTTTTGTCACGAAGAAGGTCGCTGCGGCCAGCAGGATCATCGCGCTGTTGATCGCCCAGCCCACCAGCATCGAGAAGATCGTGTCTGCGTACTCGTAGCGCAGTTGCCTGCGGATGACCGCGTCGTCGCTCAGGTTCCACTGGCGGCTCTGGATCACCTCCGAATGTAGGAACAGGTTGTGGGGCATTACCACTGCGCCCAATACGCTCATGATGATGACCATCGAACCTTCGGGGAACGAGGGCGTCACCCATGCCCGGGCGGCTTGCGGCCAGTCGATCGTTACCAGCGACAGTTCGTAGATGAACGACAGCCCGATGATCGAGACGAAGGCAATGATCCATTTTTCGATCAGCCGGTAGCTGTTGGTGAAGAGCATGACGACCACGAACACGAGCACCAGCAGCGCGCCGATGCGCACCGGTACGCCGAACAGCATTTGCAATGCGATCGCCCCGCCCAGGATTTCGGCCAGCGAGGTGGAGATCGACGCCAGCACGGCCGAACCCAGCAACGGGCGCGACCATGCGGGTTTGAGGTATGCAGATGCCGCTTCCGACAGGCAGAGGCCCGTGGCGATGCCCAGGTGTGCGACGTTGTGCTGCAATACGATCAGCATCACGGTCGAGAGCGTCACCATCCATAGCAGCGTGTATCCGTATTGTGCGCCTGCGGCCAGGTTTGAAGCCCAGTTGCCGGGGTCGATGAACCCCACGGTGACGAGCAGTCCCGGGCCGATGTATTTGAAAATCTCCAACCCGCCCATCCGGGGCTTGTGATCCGGGCCGAAGAGTCGAGACCAGAATGACATAGTTACATAGTTTATTTCGGCCCGCAAAATAAGAAAAATAAATCGTTTTTACGGGTTGCCTGCCGGACAACTTCGTGCGGGCGCGTCAATTGCCGGCTCGGTTTTCGGTTATAGGTGCAAGTGGAATAATTTGGCGATGCCCGTCACGACGATCTGCACGCCGACGCAGAAGGTGAAGAAGGCGACCATCTTGTTGATGACGATGCTGCCGCTGGTGCCGATTTTCCGTATGATGCGCTCGCCCTGCGACAGGAACAGGTAGAGGATCAGGCACATCAGCACGATTACCAGCGCGATGATCGCATAGGAGAGCAGCCCTTTGGCCCAGCCGTCCTTCATGCTCACCGAGGCCATCAGCGTCAGGATGACCGAGACGCTGCCCGGGCCGATGCTGATCGGGAAGGTGATCGGGTAGAAGACCTGCGATTCGAGGGCTATTTTGTGGAGCGGGTTGACATCCTTGCCCTGCGCGTGCCCCACCGAGGAGTCCGAGTCGCTGAGCCATTGCAGGGCGGTGCGGCAGATCAGCAGCCCGCCGCCCAGCTGGATTACCGGCAGCGAGAGCCCGAAGAGCGTCAGCACGAAATGCCCGACGGCCAGGCTGCCCAGCCCGACGAGCAGATAGTCGGTGATGATCCTCCGGATGATCGACTTGCGGTCTTCATCGTCCAGCCCCGACAGAAGCCCGTTGACCAGGAAGCCCGCACCGACGGGGTTCGCCACCGGAAACAGCGCCATGAAGGCGGATATGAACGTGAAAAGAAATCCTTCCTTTAACATCTTGGGGTTCGGAACTTTGTATTGTGGTGCGAAAATTATCAATAACTATTCCAAACCTCCGGTATGTCCGCATAATATGTTCCGGGGCGCAAATTCGCGGGCGGCCTTTTCCCTGCTGCCGGTTTTCCCTGCTGCCGGCGGCAGCGCCCTGTCGCTGTCGCCGGGACGACGTGAGGCCGCCTGCTCCGGTTACGGAACTTTTTTCGGGCTCCTTTTCCTGCGGCCTTGCCCGCTGGCATTCGCTCCATGCCCGGGGAGCGGCGATGCTCCTTTGCAGGGCTTCGAATCCGGCTGTGGGCGGGGGCGTGCGGCGCCGCACGCCCCGGTGCGGATATTCCGGGCCGTATCCCATGCCGGTTCCTCTCCACCGTCCCGTATACGTCGTGACGCGGTGCTCAGCGCATGATCCTGGCGGGCTCCACGGCCTCGTCCTCGGTATCGCCGGGGCTGAACTCCTTGTCTGCGAAGAGTTCGGCGAGCCCCGTGATCTGTTTCAGGCGCAGCAGTTCGTCGCGATCCATGCCGATGTGGCGCATGATCCACTGGTCGGACATCTGTGCCCGCGTCAGCTCGGCGACGATTTCGCTCATCAGCTCTACGTTGTGTGTGCCGCGCGCCCGGTTGTGGCGGATGGTCGAGGCCATGCGGTTCGAGATGTCCTTTTCGATCACCGCCACGGGCAGCAGGCCCCTCTCCCGTTCGTAGATGCGTTTCGACCGCTTGAGCACCAGGTAGCGGTGGTAACCGTCCACCAGTTCGTAGAGATCCTTTTCGGCATCGTAATAACAAACGCACGGCATCGTGTAGCCGTCCTCCCAGATCGACAGCTCCAGCAGTTTCATTTCGGGCGGGGCTACGACGTTGGGGTTGTAGCTGTTCGCCACGACTTTCTCCACCGGCACGGCTCTGACGTCATAGACAGGGCTCCGGTACGTTGCTTTTGTCGGAGGGTTGCAGTAACGATTCATATTTTTCCATGATTTTATTTCGGCGCTGCGTCTCGCTTTTGTTCGGCGAGAATCCCATGTATTTGCAGGCATGGTCGTTCTTCAGGATGCAAATGCAGATCCGCTTGAACGTCGGCAGCCGGCTGAATTCCGGAAGGTCTATGTCGTCGAGGTATTCCATGCGCACCGGACGTTTGTCCGTCCGGTAGGCGCTCTTGCCGCCGATTTCAATCCGAATACCCGCCTTTTGCAGCTTTGCGATGGTTTCGTCGGGGAGGCACCCGCCCTTCTCGCGCCAGAAACGGATGCTTACGGAGAGCTTTTCGAGGTAGTTATTCCGTGTCCGCTCCGGAAGCGTCGAGAGCAGGAAATGCATGTAACCTTCCCAGGTCATCCCTTTCGGCAGCTTGACCGATTGCCAGCCGGTGGCAGCCGTCCGGCCGTACAGCGCCGCGAAGTTGGCGCCGTTGACCCGGCCGATCATGCGGCCCCACGTGTCCGGGTCGATGGCCTTGTAGAGATGCAGGCTCGAAATCGCCTGCGAGATGAAAGGGCTGGCTACGCGTTGGCTCTCCAGCGGTACGCCGGCCATGTAGAAGAGGTCGTAAATACGGTTGTAGGGCCAGCCGAACCGGCCGTTCGCCGTCCAGATGTCGGTCGTGAGCCAGTCGTAGAGCGGGTAGGCGTTGCAGATTCCGCCGCCGACCCATTGGCGTATCCACCGCTTGCCCGAAAATCGGTGGTGGTTGCGGTCGCTGTATATGGTGCGCCAGCGGTTGAAACTCTCCTGCGTGCGGATGCCGATCAGGCAGCACGTGCGTGCCGCCCGGTTGCGGGCGTGGAGCCACTCGGCAAAGCAATTCTGGAATTCGTAGTCCCACATGTCGTCCCTGAAGAACGGGAAGTCGCGGTGCGTGAGGCAGTCCGCAGGCATCTCTCGCACCCACAGTTCCCGCTTGGACTCTTCCCACGGCCTCCAGTACTGCTGGAACATCGAGGTACAGGTCAGCACCTTGAACGGCACGCAGACCCGGTAGACGTCGAGTATGTCGGCGTTCGCGGCCAGCGTCCGGTTGACATAGTCGACCGTGTCGCGGTACTGTATCTCGTAGTCCATGTGGAATACCCCGATGCGGCGTTTCAGATGGTGCCGCCGTATGTAGTCGATGCACAGGTTGAGCAGCACGCCGCTGTCCTTGCCGCCCGAGAAGGAGACGTAGACGTTGTCGAAGAGATCGAATACGGTTTTCAGCCGTTGCTGTGTCCGCTCGTAGACGTTCATGGCTGCGGACGTTTATTGTCGTACTGCATCGCGACGTACTGCTTCCACTCCCGGATTGCGGCGAACCCCTCGGTGCGGAATATCTCCGCATGGCGGATCAGCGTGACGGAACGTATCGTATAGTCGCGGCCATAATACCGGACGACCTCCCGCAGGAACCGCGCGAGCAGCTGCGGGTCGTCGCCCGAGACATAGTAGTTGTTGATCCTTGCGATCCCGCTGTCGGTAATCTCCACCGGCACGAATCCGTAGACATTTTCACCTTCCCAGGCGACGAACCACGTATGCGAACGCGAAGTCCAGAACGGATAGTTGTTGTTCTGGCGCAATACGCTGCGCCGCATGACCAGAGGCGCGACGAGTGTGTAGAGGCGAGGCGAAGTTCCGTCCAGTTTTTCGATTGTCATATCCGAAAGGTTATAAAGTGACCGAATGTTATATATTTGGAACCGAATGTGTTAAAAATGCATTCCAGAGCCACAAATATAAAAAATAACGGTCGTTTTCTCAAATTTCCGGGTCTGTACGATAATCGATATTTTACTATTTTATTCCTGATTATATGTCCCGGTGCACCGATCGGCTCCGATCGGTATGCCTTGACTTTTCTCTTCGAATCCTTTTTCGAAGAGGAGGGGATGGGGCACGTTGAATAATGTGCAGGGTACCGGACTATCGCCGAAATAAGCAAGAAAACGATCGTGGTATATCTATTATGGCGGATTTTTTCTCCACCTAAGACTGTTTTGTATTTGGGAATATTAGCTTCGATTTATGAACCGTGCCGATCACTTCGGTTGATGCGATATTCGTTTGATGGGTGTGGATAATGGACTATTGTTCCGCAGACAGGAAGCGACTTGCCGAGCTCTGTAGTTCGTGACGGGATGATCCGCCGGTAGACTTTCGTAGGACAAGTTTTCGCCGCTTTCGTCACCGAAAAGAGGGTCTTTGTCCGTCTCTTCGAAGAGTCTTTTTCCTTTTTGTTGTAAACATAAAAGATTATTTAGACGAATCGATGTATTCCGCCCGTGATATATTTACAATGAGTCTGTTACTTGCGGACTTTGACCGCGCCGCTCTCCGGGTGGAAGGTGACAACCAATTGGCTGACCAGCCGTTCGTTTTAGCCGCTGCACGCCATATCCGGGGTCGGAAGGTAGCGCAGCACGGGTGGGTCGATCAGGGCGATCGAGTCGCAGAGCGAAAGGGCGATGTCCAGTTCGTGCGTCGAGAAGAGGATGCACTTGCGGTGGTCGTGTGCCAGCCGTCGCAGTAGCGTGCAGAGTTCGTAACGGTTCGGCAGGTCGAGGAACGAGGTCGGTTCGTCGAGCAGGATGATCGGGGTGTCCTGGGCCAGGGCCCGGGCGATCATTACCCGCTGGCATTCGCCGTCGGACATGCGGTCCATCGTTTTTCCGGCGAAAGCTGCCATGCCGACTAGTTCCAGCGAGCGTTCCACGATGGCTTTGTCCTGTTCCTGTACGCGTCCGATCCAGTTGGTGTAGGGGGCTCGTCCGAGGGCTACGACATCTTCGCACCGTAGGTTGGGAATGCGGACCCGTTCCGTGGTGACGAAGCTGACGGTGGTGGCCAGTTGCTGGGGTGAGAGCGTTTCCAGAGAGTGTCCGTCGAGCCGGATTTCGCCCCCCAGCCGTTCGCCGAGGCCGGCGATAGCCCGCAGCAGGGTCGATTTTCCCGTACCGTTGCGGCCTACGAGGGCGACCAGTTCCCCGGCGGGAATCGTCGCCGAGGCGTGTTGCAGAAGAATGCGGTGGCCGTAACCGATAGTAAGGTCGTTCAGTCGGATCATACGATGCTTTTGTTACGGATGACGACCCAGATGACGATGGGGATGCCCAATAGCGCCGTGATCGTGTTGATGGGGAAGGTGAGGAGTTTGGCCAGCACGTCGCAAAGGAGCATCACCACGATGCCCGTAAGGATCGAGGCCGGGACCAGAATCCGATGGTCGGCATCGGCGAAGAGAATGCGGGCGACGTGCGGGACGGCCAGGCCGATGAATCCGATGGGCCGCAGAAAGCGGTGACCGTACCGGCCAGCAGGGTGGTGGAGAGGAAGATCAACTGCCGCGAACGGCGGATGTCGAGTCCCATCGTGCGGGCGTAGTTTTCGCCCAGCAGGAGCAGGTTCAGAGGTTTGATGACCGCGACGGCCAGCACGAGTCCGAGAACGACGGCAGGAAGCAGCAGACCGAGCTGTCCGAGCGTAACGTCGCCGAGCGATCCCATCGTCCAGACGACGAAAGATTTGAGGGCGGCTTCGTTGCTCAGGTATTGCAGGATCTGCACGACGGCTCCGACACCCGACGAAAACATCATGCCCAGGATGAGAATGACCATGATGTCTTTGATTCGGCGGCTGACCGCAGCGATCAGCATCAGGATCAGCGCCGAGCCGATCCAGGCAGCGCCCGCAATGCCGAGGGTGGAGATTAGCGGGTGTCCCGTGAGGCCCAGAAGCGGAGCGCCCAGCAGGAAGATCGCTACGCCGAGGCTCGCGCCGGAGCTGATGCCCAGCACGTATGGTCCGGCCAGCGGATTGCGGAAGAGGGTCTGCATTTGCAGGCCGCTCACGGCGAGGGCGGCGCCGGCCAGCAGAGCGACTACGGCTTTCAGCAGGCGGATGTTCAGGATAATCTTCGTTGTGACGGGGTCGTTTCCGCTGCCCGTCAGTGCGGCGAGGACTTCGCGGATCGGGATGGGTACGGCTCCGACCGAGAGATCGACGACGAAAAGTACCGCCGCCAGAACTCCGAACAGGAGAAAGAGGATGCGCTGCCGTCGTTGCATCGGTTTAGTTCAGTTTTCGGTAATAGGTCGGTTCGGCATCCGTCAATTCCGGGTGGAAGATGCGGATCAGATCTTGCAGAATCAGGTCCGGGTGTATGACGCCCGATTCCCAGTAGTCGTTGCCGCCCGAGGGGTTGGTGCGCCGGTTGTTGTTATAGACCCTCCCTTCCCGCACGGGGCGCGTATCCATGAATTTGGGGACGATCTCCGCTAGTTCCTTGAGCGATGCGGCGGAGCCGACGTTGATCCAGCAGTCGGACATTTCGGCCAGCCGGTATGCCTCCTCCGTGTCGATGGGGCGCGACTGATTGCCCGTGTCCTGGGTATAGACGTATTGTCCTCCTGCGTCGGCGATCAGCCGGGCGACATAGCTCGAAGGCGGAGCCATCAGCCAGGAGTCGCCGTAGGGAGTGTTCAGCATGACGACGGGTTTTCGTTCGGCTTTCGCCGCGAGGGTTTTCAGGCTGTCGTAACGGAGGGGTATTTCGCGGAACACCTCTTCGCCCCGTTCGCGCATTCCGGCGATTTCCGCTACGGCCACGAGCCATTCGGCCTTGCCCAGCGGCGACTGTTCGAGGTACTCGCCCATATAGGCGTAGGGAATACCCAGTTCGCGGAGCTTGGGTTCCATGGCGCTGGCGCCGCTGACGCCGAACAGCAGCACGATGTCCGGGGAGAGCGAAAGCAGCCGCTCGTAGTTCATGTTGCCGTCGTAGCCCACGTCGCCGATCTGTTCCTTGTGCGAGGCGACGTAGGGGTTGCTGATGTAGTCGATGCCCGATACGCCGACTACCCGCTGCGGTTCGCCCAGGGCGTCGAGCATGGCGATGTAGGTCGAGGACATGCAGACGATGCGCCGGGCGTCGCCGTCGAGTACCTGTCCCGGAAAATCCGCCGGAGCCTGTTCGCCGTTGCGGGCGATGAAGAGCTGCGTTTCCTCGCCTTCGGCTCCCTGCCACGGGGCGTATGTCTTCAGTATCGTGCTTTTCATCCCTTCCGCTCCGAAAATTTCGAAGCCCGAGGAGTAGGCGGGGGCGTAGAGGCTGATGTCGAAATCCCCGAGCGAGGCGGCGGATCGGTGGTGACAGGCGGTTGCGGCCGCGAGGATCGCCGACAACAGGATATAAAGTAGTTTTTTCATTGTCAGAGTTTCGTTTTCAGCCCGGTCGGAGTTTCGAGGGGCGGTGCAAAGTTACTGTTTTTTATTCCGTTTTCCCCATTTAGGGCGGATGTCGAGGAAAATCTCGTAGTTCAGCCGGGGCATCGGGCGCGAAAGCACCGATTGATACTCTTCGTTGAAGAGGTTGTTGATGACTCCTTTAAGCGAGAGGTCGGCCCAGCGGAACGAGAAGGCTTTTTCGAGCGAAATGTCGCTCATGAAGTAAGGCTTCACACGTCCGATCTTGGTCTTCATATCGTTGTCCGAGGTGGTGAAACGCTCGCTGTAATAGCACCATTTGTAGGTGAACCGCCACGAACGGTAGGTCAGGTGCCCCGTTACCGAAGCCGAAAATTCGGGGATGTAAACGAGCTGTTTGCCGATCGCCTTGTCGTACCAGTCCACCGGGTCGCCGTGGTTGATCGAGGGGGTCCACGAGAAGTTGCCGTCGGCGCTCAACTGCCAGTCTTTGGCCAACTGTACGTCCAGCCCCGCTTTCACCTCCACGCCGTAGGCATGCACCTCCTTGACGTTTTTGGGCGTCCAGAATCCTTTGGCCGTAGGCAGCCAGACGATCCAGTTGTCGATGTAGGAGTCGAACCAAGTGGCTTCGCCCCGCAGGGTGTAAACTCCGTCGCGGCCCGTAGCGAACGACAGACCGGCGTCGTAGGTGAAGCCGTGCTCCTTTTTCAGGTCGGGGTTGCCGCCCGGCAGGAAGTAGAGGTCGTTCAGCGACGGGAAGCGGTAGTTGCGCGAAATGGAGGCCTTGGCGACGAGGTTGCCGCGTTTCGAGATCAGATAGTCGGTGAAGAAGGCCGGAATGATCGGTGTCCACTCCGAGCCGAACATCTCTTCGCGCAGGCCTATCGAAAGGCCCAGGCGCTCGGTGGGGCGGTAGCGGATCGACACGTATCCCGACAGTTCGATGCGTCCTTTGTCATAACCGACGGGCACTTTGGTTTTGTTGCCGTTGGGATCGGTCGGCTGCTGGTTATCCATCGGGATAATGTTTTTGTCGATGCTTCGTACCAGATGCTGGTGTGCCGAAACGGTTGCCGTGAAGAGCCACTTCTCCCCGAGGTAGTATTCTCCGTCCACCTGGCCGAAGAAGGTGTTGATCGTGCTGCGCGAGCGGATCATCTTCTCCATTTTTCCGTTGCCGAGTTCCCGTTCGTAGTCGTAGGCCATCCAGGTATGGATATAACCGGCTTTGACGCCCACTTTCCACTTTTTGCGCAGGTGATCCCACGAAAGGATGCTGCGCAGGGTTTGTTCGCGCTGTTGGTTCAGGTAGTCGTCGTTCTCCTTGTGATCGACCGACAGCATCGGAAGTCCCCGCTTCGAATTGACATACCAGGCCTGCAATCCGAAACGGTCGCCGTGTCCGGTATTGTAATAGACTTCCTGCAACGCGTGGAAATCGTGGTATGCACCGCTTTTGTTGCGTTCGATCGGGTAGTAGGAGCCGATGATGTTGTGGTCGTCGTCCAGGATAAGCACGTTTTTATCGTAGTTTCTGTACTTGAAGTCGTTTGGCGAGGAGGAATAGACGACGCGTGTCGAAGTTTGCCAGCGGTCGTTGCCGTAGGTGAGGCGCAAAAACTCGTCGAAAGTCGAAAACGAGCCGACACCCTGCGTGTATTGCAGGTTGAAACCGTCCGCATCGGCAGGGCGCGTGGAGAGCTTGACCGCCCCGCCCAGGCCGCCGCCCGCCTCATTGACCGAAGAGGTGCCGTGCAGCAGCGAGGCGTCGTCGATGAAGTAGGAGGGGATCATCGAGAAGTCCGTCATGCCCAGCATCGGGGAGTTGATTCGCATACCGTTCCACGTCACCTGCGTATGCGAGGGCGACGTACCGCGGAACGCCACGGTCGAAAGGGTGGCGCGGCCGTACTGTTTGACGAAAATCGACGTGTTGAAAGTCAGGATGTCCGCCATCGAGAGTGCGATGTTTTCATGCAATATCGTAGTGTCGAGCTGGGTTTTCTGGATGCCGATCTCCTTCATCGGCCGCCGTGCCGTGACATTGACTTCGCGGATGGGAACGGCATACGAAGGATTGCCGTTCCACCACTCGCTTTTTTTGATTTTCTCCTCCTGTGCAAGCCCGGTGAGCGTTGTGAGGCACAGTACGATTGTCAATAGGTGTTTCATCATTTGGATTCGGCTCCGGTTTCGCCGTCGAGCATTTGTTGATATGTAGGGTTATAGCTGCAGTCTGTCACGCTCCAGGTCTGTTCGGAGAGTCGGGGAAGGACCTGCGTGAAGGTCGAGAAATCCGTTACCGACGAGAGGTTGCCGATGCGGATCGCCCCGGCAGCGGTCAGGGCGGAGAAATCGAGCGTTGCGACCGACCTGTTTTTGTAGGCCGTGTGTCCGACGCTGATTTCTCCCGCGACGCTCGCAGGGAGGGGAAGCGGAACGCGACGGCCCGGTCGGTCGATGTGTTCCAGGTGGATACCAGCATGCTGCCGTTTACCCGTTGCAGGCTCGGCAGGATGAATTCACCCGCGCAACCCGAAGGCATCGTGTAGAGGGCGTAGTCGTCTGCCGGATCATCCGAAACGGGCTCTCCGTTGCCGACGGTTTCCAGCAGCGGAAATTCGAGGACGGTGAACGACGAGGCACCTACGTAGAACGAGAGCTGCCGGCCGACGTTTTTCAGCCGGGGAAACGAAGCCGAATTCGCTTCGCCTGCCTTGCCGCAGTTGCGGCAGAGAAGCGTTCCCCGCACTTCGACGAGATTCGGCAGCGAGAGCGTGAACGGGGCTTGCGATCCGCAATTTTCGATCGTGAGGTCATCGCAGCTTTCCGTCGGCAAAGAGAGTTCGGAAACATGCGTGAATCCGGCGATCCGCAGGGTATCGAGGTTTTTGAACCCGGTGATTCCGAAAGGCATCGCTTCCGGTTGCGGCGTCAGCGACGAGGCGTCGATCCGCAGCGAGCCGCCGAAATCGCCGCCCCGGAGCTCCGTCAGTCGCGTCGCGGCGACCAGACGCAGGTCGAGCGTACTGTTCGGAGAAAAAGTGCATCCCGAGAGATCCAGTACGCCTTCGAGCGACGACAGGTCGTCGATCGACAGGTCGCCTGAAATGGCTTTGAGCGCCGGAAGGAATTCCCCGAAATCCTTGATCGCGGGGAGCGTTGCCAGGCTAACGTCGCCGTCGAAACGCTCCGCTTTCGGGAAGGATAATGTTTCGATGGCCGGACACCCCGTAATTTCGAGCGATCCGGCGTCGGTGAGTGCCGGCAGCAGGACCGATCGCAAAATAGGGCAGTCGGTGACGGTGATGTTCCCGGTGGTTTCGATCAGCGGAAATTCGAACGTATTGGCCAGAGCGAGATGTTCGTAGCGAAGCGCTCCGGCCTGGGTCAGAACACCGAACGTGGTGCCCAGTCCCGATAACCGGTCGAAGCGGGAGAGGGTAAGCGTCCCGTCGATGCGTTGCAGTTTCGGAAAATACATCTGTTCGCACGGGGCTTTGGCTTCGTCTGCGGTCGTTCCGATCAGCGTCATATTCCCGGCAACGGTGGTCAGCTCGTCGGCCGTCAGTTGGAGCAGGGCGTCCGACTGGAGGACGAAGTGCCCGGCGACGCTTTGCAGGGATTTGAAATCCGCCGTTTGCAGAGCCGTGCCGTAGACGCACAGGTCGCCTTTGATCTCTTTCAGGGCCGGGAGTGAAAGCTGCCTGAGCGTTTCGTTGGGATGGGCCGCGCTGCCGATCCGCAGCGATTCGCAGGCGGTCAGGTTTTCCAGTCCGGCCAATGTTTCACCCGTATAGGCGGCGGTGATCGTCAGGTCGCAGCGGACCGAAACGAGGTTTTTCAACCCGTCCAGATTCGTGACGGGGTTTTCTTCGTCCTCGCCTCCGATGGTGAGGTTGCCTTCGACGGTGTTGATTCCGCTCCGGGCGAAAGCGTCCACTTCGGCCTGCGTCCGAAGTGTCAGACTGCCATCGGTCGCAATGTCGGTGCGCTCTACCGTATAGAGGTAGGTGCGGTCGTTTTGATTGTCGTAGGAGCTGACCAGAAACTGCCACTCCTGGTCCCAGTCGGCGACAGTCGCCGGGTCGGGGTAGATCGAGGCGTGCTCGCATAATTCGTAGGATACCTGCGCGTCTTCCAACGATACGTTGTAGGGGATGCTTACCGTAATCCGGCCGTCGCGGATGACGGCCGGGTAGGTGTCGGCGCCGGTAGTCAGCGAAAACGATACTATGTAGTTGTCGCTGCCCCAGGGCAGTTCGGTCTTCTCTTCGCTGCATGCCGTGCACAGTAGTGCGAGGCAGCAGATTATACCTGTTATTTTCATATTCCCGCCTATTTGCCCTGGTTGATGTTTTCGTCCGTAAATCCGAATACCTCCGTGGAGTTCTCGCCCAGCCAGCCGGCTTTGGCATTGACGCCGGTCTGTACCCGGATGAAGTCGATGTATTTGAGGTTGGCGGGCTGTCCGTTCTTATCGACCGCGTTCGAGATTTTGAAATAGACCTTCATGGCGCCTGCTGCGGCATTGTCGTCCTCCGAAAGACGGTCGTTGCCGAAATTGTCGGCGTAGCCCCAGTCGTATTCGCCATTGACCCAGTAGGAGCCGTTGCCCGACTGGTCGTAGGTGCGGCTCTTCAGGCAGGGACCGTAAAGCGTATAGCTGTCCGTGCCGATCCACGCCGGGTAGTAGCTGGGCTGGTCGTGGTACTGTTTCAGGTAGTCGATCTTGCCCTTGACGCCCTGGTTGTCCTTCCATTGTACGTCGGCTCCCGAGTAGGTCGGCCGGTAATAGGTGACCGCGTAATCCTGAACGGTCTCCTCCTTGCCGAACTCCGATCCTTTGAGTTCGTACCATTCGTCGTCGGGCAGGGTGTTGCCGTTGGTGTCCTGCATCACATAGACGATACCCGGTTCGGATGAACCCTTGAAGGCGTTGCCCGTGATCGAGAAGTTATAGCCTCCCTTGTATCCGGACGAGGAGTTGTCGATGCTGTGGTCGAAGCCCACGACGATGTAGCCGCCCCAACCGCCGAGCGATACCCAGGTGTTTTTCCGCATCCGTTCTTCGGCGTAGGCGACTGCCGCTTCGGGGGTGGTCTCCGTACCGGTGAATCCGCCCGAAACCAGTTCGTTGATGAACTGTCCCGGGGCTGGTGTATATTCGTACACCCGGTCCCACGTCGCGCTGCTGGCTCCCGAAGCCGGGCGGCGGTGCGACTCTTCTTCGCCGTGGCATTCGACGGTGAACTCCAGCGTAGCCCGGGTTTCATTGGTGCGCGTGATGCACTTCGAGAGGGTCACTTCGGGTTCGTCGGTGGTGTCCGTTACGGTGAAAACGATCTTTTTGATCCCTGTTTCGGTCGGGGTATAGGTGTACGAAAGCTCGGTCCCGACCTCTTGTCCGTCGATCGTCCAACTGAACTTGGGGTTGGTGCCGTTCCAGATGGATGGCTGCAGAGTGATCGTGCGGTCGAGCGATACGGTGCGGGTCAGACCGTCGTATTTGCGTCCGATAGGTACCGCCGTAGCCGATACCGCCAGTGCATCGACCACCTCCACCTCGATTGTCATTTCGTCCGAGCCGTCCTCGTTTTCCGTGCGCAGAGTGACTTCGTATGTTCCGGCGACCTCCTCGCAGAATTCATAGACGGCCTCATCGCCGACCGGTTCGGCTTCGGCGGCACCCGGACGGCGCAGCGTCCAGAGAAAATTGCTGTTCTCGGCCGACTGTACGGTGGGCGCGAATTCGTATTTGCGTCCTTTCACGACCTCCAGCCCGTCGGTCTGCATGGGGAAAGAGATCAGGGGCGGCAGCAGCTCCTGTACCTCGACGAGAACCGTTTCGACGGTCGTGCCGTTCGGGGTGGTTACCTCCAGGTCGATGTAGTAGCCGTTGACGCCTTCCGAAATTTCATTGCCGGAGTCGAACCGGTAGGTGAGCTGCGGTTCGGTCGAGATGATTTTGCCCGTTTCTTCCAGTTTCCATGAGTAAACGGCCCGATCGACGAACTGGTAGGAGGGCGTAATGGTGAACTCCCGGCCGACTTTGACGGGATAGACGGCCGGGTCGGTGTCGAACGTGATGATCGGCACCTGTTCGACATCGGTGGTGATGAGCTCGTCCTTGTTGCAGGCGACCGCCGTCAGAGCGAGCAATATGAAATAGATCCGTATTTTGTTCATGGATGATGATTCTTATTATATGATTAGCGCCAGCAGAAGGCGCCGGGGATGATCCCGACATAGAATTCGTCGAGCAGTTCGCCGTCGGGCGAATAGCGCAGTACGACACCGTTCTGCACGTAATCGATCGCGTCGGCGATATAGACTTCCGAATTGACGGGGTTGATCGTCAGTCCGTAGTAGAGCGTATTGTTGTAGGGAAGGAATGGTTTTACCGGAAACTTGTCGGCCGTTACCGGCAGGCGCCAGACCGCCTTGTTGATGAAGTAGATCGTGTCGCGTGTGCCGTTGAGCTGCACTTCGGAGGGCCAGTCGCCGAATTTGAACTTGAACTGTTTCTCGATCTTGCGGGTTGCGGCGTCGATGCAGTAGAGCGATGGCGCCTCGTGTCCGTAGGGCGAACCTTCGTAGCCACCGTCGGTCACCGTCCAGATCTTGTTGTACTTGTCCATGACCAGCGAGGTGGGCTGGATGCCCACGGTGATCTGGTCGCAGACCTTGTCGGTTTCGGTGTCGATCACCAGGATTCGGTTCTGGTACGACCAGCAGTTGGTGAAGACGTATTTGTCGTATTGCACCATCTGTTCAGTCGAACCGGTTTCGAAATCCATATCCGTTTCGACATAGCCGGTGATCTGGTAGGTCTTGGGATTGACGATGTAGATGCGCGGATCCCAGATTTGGGTGACGTAGGCTTTTTCGTCGCTCAGGAAATGGATGTAGCGGGGCGAAGTGAAGCCCGTGATGCGTCCCACCTCCTTGAAGGTGTTGATGTCGATCGCATAGATCACGCCCGAGTTGTTCACTACGATCCAACCGATACCGTTGCGGATGACCATCGACTGCGCGACGTCGCCCAACTTGATGGCGTTGGCTCTGGCGAAAACTTCATTCTCGACATGTTTTTTCTCCGGATCGTAATAGGAGAGCGAGGCATTGCCGTACATGAAATTCCCTTCGTTGGTGATGAAGAGCCCCTTGCCGGTCACCTCGTCGCCCGAACCTGCGTTGTCGATTTCGAAATCCTCTTTCTCTATCGGACCGTAATCCATGCACGACACGGCCAGCGCCGCGCATGCACAGATTACGATTCCTCTTTTCAACCCATTGAACATAATTCTATTTGTTTATCCATTCGTCCGAGAAACGGTAGGCGAAATCCACGCCTGCCGGACTCGCTTTCTTCTGATAGAAGCTCGAAAACTCCAGGGCATCGCTGCGCGATACGTCGTAAACGTGGATACGGCTGTTCGTATAGCTCGATTTTCCGACCCACAGTTGTTCGGTCGTCGGGTGTACGCCCATGTAGCCGTAGATGATGTCGCCGCCCGAATGATCCGCATCGAGGTCTGCCGTGATGTAGTCCCAATTGACCTTGCCGGTTTCGTAGTTGTAACGCATCGCTTCATAGGCGCTGAAGTCCTGTTTGCCGATGAAATAGAGGTGCGGCTGCGTGAAGCTCGCACACATCTGCACTGTCGGCGAAGCCGTGCCCGTGCGCAGTTCGATCTGTTCGGGCAGGTTCGTTTCCGAAACGACCTCGCCGTTCGCGTCCAACGCTACGATCATAGCCGGTTTGGTGAAGCTCGCCGCACCGGTCATGCCCGAGTTTCCGGTAAATTCGCCCGTAAAGATAGCATAAATTTTCCCATCGTAACCCTTTGCGAGGTCTTTCACCTGGCGGTTTTCGTAGGTGACGGTTTTGATTACGGCATCCGTCGCGGGATCGAGGACGATCACCGAATTGCCGCGTCCGGCGAAGACCTTGCCGCGCGAGAAGATCATGCGGGCCTTGGTCGCCCCCGTTTTCGTGAAGACGCCGAATGTACCCGGGATGTCGCTCGTACGGATGATATTGGTCTGAAGGTCCACGATACGGATGCCCGAATGGGATTCGTTGTCGGCCGTGGAATATTGGATGTAGGCTTTTTCGGGACTTACGACCACGATGTGCTGCGGCCAGCAGAGGGTCGATTTTGAACTTTGGGTGGCACCCGTAGAGGTATCGACGTTTGCGTAGAACTGCATGTCGCGTGCCACGAGGCGTTTCATCGTGTGGGCATCGCAGACGACGAAGCGTCCGTCGCCGTTGAATGTGGTCCCCATGCTGCTTGTCTTGCCGTTTTGGGTAATGAAGTAGATCTTGCCGTTGGCCATGTACATATCCTGAAGGACGTTGCCGATTTCGTTGTCGTTGATCTCCTCGTAAACCTTTTCATGATAGCGCATGTGTTGGTCGAAATAGACGATCGTGCCGTTCTCCGAGGTCATGTTGCCCTCTATGAGGACGAACGTGCCTTCGGGATGGGTGAAGTCGAGCACGTAATACTCCTGTGAGAGGATCGGCTTGCCGTCGGACCGGATCGTTACGGTGTTTTCCAAATCCATTCCGTCGGTGTATTCCGCAGGAGGAGCGATCAGGAGCGAACGCCGTGCGATGTCGAAATCGGCCGTCCAGCCTGCCGGTGCCGATGTCATTTCGACCGTGGGAATCCATCCTCCGGCCGTCAGTGCATACGCTTCCGAAGCGCCGTATTTCATACAAACGGGTTCGTCCGAATCCTCCAGCCCCTGAATTTCGAGGCTGCCTCCGTCGCGCTTGGCGATTTCGGTCGTCAGGCGGTAGATACGGCCCGCTTCGAAATTGCGCCCGGTTTTGGTCTCGGTATAGACGCTGCCGTCGGCGAAGGTGTAGGTTACGTGTATTTCCTCTGCGCTGCAATCCGCCGGATAGACGACCGCTGCGGCGAATACGCTCGCGGTGCTGCTCGTCGCGGGCAGTTCGACACCCTCCTTGCCGAACGAAAGCGTTACGGCGTTGTTCGCATCGGTCGCATCGCTGAATCCGGTGCCGTCGAAGGTGCGCGTACCGGTCAGTACGGTCGAGGCGTCGGTCGCTGCCAGCGTGACGGAAACGAGCTTCTCCTTCACGTCCTGCGACCAGGGGTTGAACCAGACGTAAGCGGTGGCGTGCGAGAGGGTGAATCGTCCTTCGGAGTCGGTCGTGGCATAGCCGAAATCGCCGTTCGGTCCGAGTTGCAGTTTCCCGGCTCCGCCTGGCGTTGTTCGGTCGGAACGACGGCTTCGGCGTCGGTGCCGGTCATGTTGTAATAAATCCGGTAGGGTGCAGCCCCCGGGAGGTTCGTGAATCCGAAGTCGGCGACATTGCCGTCCGTTCCCGCTTCGGCGCTCTGTACGCCGCCTGCCCAGATTCGGTCGCCGGTGCTCCATTGAAATTGAATTTCGGTCCCGTCGCCAGGCACGAATTGGGTGCGGCTCGCGGTGCCGGAAATACCCGTGAGGGTTACCTCCCGTCCGGGTTGGGGACCGACTTCGGGAAGTTCCTCGATGTCCGAGGTGCAGGCCGCCAGGCCGAGTCCTGCGAGGATGTATAGTAATTTTTTCATGGCGATTCGATTAAATGCGGATGAAAATGCCTGCAATCCGGGGAGGATTGCCGACATTTTCACCGCGCGATCATTCTATTTTAGTGTTAGCCTTCCACATCGTATTTGAAGGCGAATCCATAAGTTGAGGAGGTCAATTTAACCCACGAAGAGTCGGCGTAGGCTCCCGTACCGCCGACCGGATCGGCCGATTTCGGAAGGTGGATGATCCGGTTCTCAGCAGGGACGTCTTTGCCTGCAACGGGACTCCAATCGCCGCCGAAGGGACCGGTACCGTAGTCGTCCTTCAGGGTCGGCGGGGTAGTTGCCCGACAGATGATGTCACCCAGCAAGGGGCAGCCTTTCGAGTAGCCGACGAAACAGTATGCTTCGAGTGTTTTCATATTCTTGCCTAACGAAATCTTAGCCAGTTTTGGACAATCTCCGAAGGCATTCTGCCCGAGTGTTTCCGTGGCATCCGGGAGGATGATCTCGGTCAGCTCTCCGCAATTTTGGAATGCGGAATTCTCGATCGTTTTTACACCCTGACCGAAGTTGATCGTTGTCAGCGAGCAGCCGTTGAATGCGCTTGCTCCGATCTTCGTGACGGAATTGGGCAGGGTTACGTCGGTCAGTTTGGTGTTCTGGAACATGTAGTTGCCGATTTCGGTCACACCCTCCTCGACAGTCACGCTGACGAGCGATGCGCAGGAGTCGAAAGCGTTCGATCCATAGCTGATGCCTTTCAGTAGCGTTACCGAGGTCATGCCCGTTTTTTGGAAAGCGGCCGAAGCGGTTTTCGTTACGTTCTGCGGGAATACGATGCCTGCGAGGTTCGCATTCGATTTGAACGAGTTAGGGAAGGTTTCCGATTCGTAAACGACTTCCGAGAAATCCACCGTAGCCGGAGCTGCGAGTGCTTTCACGGCATCCGCTACGGCCTTCATCTGTTCTGCCGTCATCACCGTATTGTCACCGGCCGTCTTGACGTACAGCGTAGTGAAGGTTTGCGGAATTTCTGATTTCCAGGGATCTTCGCCGGAAGCGCGGTAGTAAAGGCCTTCGCTCAGGTAGTCGGGACCGAGCGCCTCCATCGTATAGCCGCTGGCGGCTGTGGTCCAGGAGGAGTAGGCTTCGACCGATGCTACGTGGAACGTTTTGCTGCCTTGTACCGAAGTACCCGCGCCGGAGAAACTGTCGGCCTGTACCGCAGGGGCCGTCGTCGGTTCCGCATAGACGTCTGCGAGCAGTGCGGCGTTTTCGAAGGCCTTGCTGCCGATCGAAGTCAGCGTGTTGCCCGAGATGGTCAATTTGGTCAGCTTCGACCAGTCGGAGAAAGAACCCGCACCGATCGTCACGATCGTTTTCGGAATGGTCAGGTTTTCGATCGCGTCGTTCGTTGCGAAGGCATTGTCGCTGATAGCGGTGAGGCCTGCACCGAATTGGAGCGTAGCGATATTGGGGTTGTTGCTGAAGGCTCCGTCACCCAGCGTGGTAACGTTGTCGGGCAGGGCGAGTGCCGTCAGGCCGCAGTCGGCGAAAGCACGATCGCCGAGGGTTGTCACGCCAGAACCCAATGTCAGGGTCGCCAGCTTGGAACAGCCTTCGAAAGCGCTCGCGCCGATTGTCTGAACCGAAGCGGGAATGGTGACGGTCGTAATAGCCGTACAGCCGGCGAACATTTCGGCCGGGATGGTCGTTGCCGAACCGAGGGTAATGGCCGTGAGTTCGGTACAGTCGCGGAAGCTCTTCTCTCCGAGTGTCGTGGCGTAGATTTTCGCCGAGGTGAGACCCGTGCCGGCGAACGCTTCGATTCCGATGCTGTTTATCGAGGCGAGGTCGGCATCCGCAAGGGCGGCGCAACTCTTGAACGCTTTGTCGCCGATGGTTTTGACACTCGACGGCAGGGTGAGAGCCGCCAGCGCCGTACACTCTTCGAACGTGCTTTCGCCGATAGTGCCGACTCCGGTCGGAACGGTCGCCTTGGTCAGGGCCGTGCAGCCTTTGAAGGCTCCGGCTGCGATCGAGGTCGTATTTTCGAAGAATTTGATCGTGCCCAGTTTGGCGTTGCCGGCCAATCCTGTCGGGAACTCCGTGGCTTCGAATTTCGCCATGTTCAGATCGAGTGTCACGGGAGCGGACTGTGCCGAGATTTTGGTGATGACGGTATTGAACTGGCTGGCGGTAAGGGCTGCATCGTCGCCTACGGTGCGCACATACAGTGCGGTGAATGTCGCGGGCAGGGTCGGAACCCAGTCGGTCTCGCGCGAAGCACGATAGTAGATGCCGTCCGTCAGTTGCTGGTCGTTGATGTCCTGCAGCGCATATCCCTGCGAGGTCACGTCCGTCCAGGCCGTTTCATAGGCATCGTAGGATGCAGCCGGAACATAGAGGATTTTTGCACCTTCCACTTTGCTGCCGGCGCTGCCGAAAGCGGAGTTTCCCAGCGAGGGCGCATTCTCGGCCCGGCAGGTAATGGTTTGCAGATTGCTTGCCGAAATGAAGGCGTTGCGTCCGATCGAGGTCACCTTTTCGCCCAGATCGATCGAGGTGACGTTGGCACAGTTCCAGAAGGCGTAATTGGCGATCGCGGGGATATCGATAATAATGCGGGTGAAGGCGCTGCAACCGCCGAACGAGCGCTCGTCGAGCGATTTCAGCGTTTCGGGGAAGGTTACGTCCTGCAACTTGCCGCAGTTGTAGAAGGCGTCGTTGCCGACAGTCTCCAGCTTGGAGGGCATATTGATTGTCGTGAGGGCCGAACATGCGTTGCACAGGTTGGCCGGAATTGCAGTCAGTGCATCGGGAAACTGTATGCGTTCCAGTGATTTGCAGTTCTTGAATACGGATGATTCTATTGTAGTCACGCTTTCCGGGATCGTGATCTCTTCGAGTCCGGTCGCTTCGAATGCTTCGGCTCCGATGCTCTTCAGTGTCGAGGGCAGGGTTACATCGGTCAGAGCTGTGCAACTGTCGAATAAGAATCGTGGAATTGCTTCCACACCTTCGGGAATTACGACCGATGTCAGCAATTTGCAGCCGTAGAACGCATAGATGTCCAATGTGCGCACCGAGGAAGGAAGCTCGATGGATTCCAGTTTGGCACAGTTGCGGAAGCAGTTCTGCCCGATGGCAGTCAGGCCTTCCGGAAAGGTTACCCGCGTCAGGTTCTTACAGCCGTAGAAAGCCCCGGAATTGTAGGTGCTGGGAGTGAAAGTCTGGATATTACGGGGCAGTGCGATCTCCTGAAGATTGGTCTTGCGGGTGAAGTCCATCGGAAATTCGGTCGTGGCGAAGGTAGCTTCACCCAGATCGATGACCGCACCGTTTGCGAGGTTGCCTGCAATCGAGGTGAGTTCTTCGGCCGAGAGGGTCGATTCGCCCAGGGTAACGACTTTCAGGTAGCCGATCGGCTCGGTCGGCAGCTCTTCCGCAACACCGGCTTCGGTCATGAAGAATGCGCCGGAGTTTTTGCAGTCGGACTTGGCGATCTGTGTCGAGAGGCGCAGCGTGTGGCCTGGGGTAAGCGTTTTGCCTGATTTGGTTTGCAGATAAACCGAACCGTCGGCGAATTTATAGACGATCGAAACCGTTGCCGTCGAAAGATCGGCGGGGTAGAGCACCATGGCGGCGAACACGTCGGTATCGTTGCTCTGCGAAGGCAGGGCGACACCCTCTTCGCCGAACGACAGGGTGACGGACGAAGAGCCTTTGCAGTCGCCCAGCTTTCCGTCGGCGAAAGCGGCTTCGCCGGCGATGGTCTGACCGCCCGATACGCTCAAGGTGATCGAGAGCAGGTTCGAGGTGACATCGCTCGAATAGGTGTCGAACCAGACGTAGGAGGTCGCATGCTCGAGCGTAAAGGTTCCGTTTTGCGCCGTTGCATAACCGAAGTCACCGTTTTGGCCCAGGTTCAACTCTCCGGCTGCCTGCTGTGTCTGCTCGGCCGGAATCAGGGCTGTTGCGGCTGCCGGGCCGGTCAGGTTGTAGAATACGTCGTACGTGTCGGCCGTTTCGAGGGATTCGAAAACGAATGTCGCCTGGCTGCCGCCTTCGGCGATGGCTTCGCTTCGGGTATTGCGTGCCCAGATGTAGTCGCCGGCGCTCCAGAGGAACGGAACGGCTCCGTCTTCGGCTCCGCCGAAACCGGTGCGGGTGCCCCGGCCGGAGAATCCGGTCAGTACGACCTGCGTATTTCCGTCAGGAGCAGGGGCGATAGGTTCTACGTCCGCATCTTTCGTGCATCCTGCGAATGCGAGCAGGAATGCGCACAATATGTATAAGTAGTTTTTCATCGGTAATCTCCTTTTTATCCGTTAGTTCCACTCTTCCCATTCGCTCGATCCGGCGCCTGCGCCGCCGAGGATTTCATCGGTGGCGAGTACCTGAACCTTGGCTATGACCGTTGCGGTAGCGCCTACGGCTACGACGGATACTTCACCCGAGGTTTCGGCATATACGTTCTCCTTGGCAGGGGCTGTGATGGTCAGCACATCGCCTTCGAGCCAGGCGCGCCAGCCGTCGGGTTTGGCGATGGCGAGGTTTTCAACGCCTTTTTGGGTAACGGCGAGGTTCTGCGAAGCGCCGAATTTCAGCGTCAGCGATGTGCGCTCGATGACGAAATTCACCTCCTTGGCTTTGGGCAGAACGATCTGATCGCCGTTGGTGAGCGTGAAGGTTACGTTTTCATCGTCCTGTACGACGCTTTTGAAGAAAGAGTCGCCGTCTTCTCCCTTATCGCCGTTCGCACCGTCCTTACCGACCGCTTTGATCGGCTGTCCGTCTTCGCCTTTGATGGTTTCGCCGTCGATCTCCCAATAGCCGTCCTTGTTGATGGTCGGGGTTTTACCGTTTTGGCCCGCAACCGGAATCTTGTTCTGGTTATCGTCGAGCAACCACTGGTCATCGCCGCCCAGCGTCCAGTAGTAGATGCCTTCGAATTGCGCGATGCCGATGGCCGGCGCCGCTGCGCCGTCTTTGCCGTTGTGCAACGTGATGGTCTTGCCGTCGTTGAAAGTGATCGTGCAGCTTCCGTCCGCCGCTTCGGTGTAGTTGGTGATGAATTTGTTTTCGTTCAGGGCGTCGATGATCGTCTTGAGCGAATTGACCTGTTCCTTCATCGAAGCGATCTCCTGTTTTAGGTTTTCGATCTCCTGGCGGATTTCGGTGTCGTCGTACTTGTCGTCCGAACAGCCCCAGGTCATTGCTGCGCAGCAGGCAGCGAGAACTAACAGCGTAAAGAATTTTTTCATAATTTAAGAATTTGATTTATTGGTTGAATTTTGTTTTCCATGTTCCGCAGAATAGGCAGGCTGTATCGGAACCCGTCGGTTCGGAGGAGGGGATTGTGCTGCGCCGAAACGACGAAGGCGTCCGCCGGAGGAAACGAATGTCCGTTCCGGAGAACGCCTGAAGCGCAGCCCGGCGAAGGCCGGGTAGAGTGAGCGCATGTCACGCCCGTTGAAATGTCAGCCGTAAAATAGCCGTAAGTCATCGATACTCCTGTCGTTTAGTCCTGTTCGGAACTTACACGCGAGGGTACAGAAGAAATACATGGAAAAATAGCGCGCCGAAGACTATCTTGCACGATTTCGACCCGAAACCCGCGGGTGTAAATCCTGATTGTCAAGGCAGGTCTTCTGACTCGTTTCCTCCGCAACGCCTTCCCAGCGATATAGCCAGTGGCAAAGAGTGCGCGAAGTTGCCCGGTCGGGGGCTGAAACTCACAGCAGCAGGTACTGTCGCCGATTTTCACGGCATTCCCTATTAATCGGCTTGGAAAAGTGATTCCAAGTCCGAACCTTGCGGGTGCAAAGGTATTGCTTTTCCGGGATTATTCGCAAACGAAATCGGAAATAAATTTCAATGAATTTTGTAATTCATTAAAAAACATGGTTTTGTTAAACGACTATTTGCGGAAGATGAAATAGACGGCCAGAATCAGGCAGACGAAACCCGCCAGGTGGTTCCACCGCAGGGTGTCCGATTTCATGAAGACGACGGCGAAGACCGTGAAGACCAGCAGGGAGATGACTTCTTGGATCACTTTGAGCTCCCAGATCGAGAAGGGGCCTCCCAGTTGGGAGCTGCCGATGCGGTTGGCCGGGACTTGGAAACAGTATTCGAACAGGGCGATCCCCCAGCTGAGCAGGATGATGGACAGCATCCCGAAGCGCTCTATTTTGGATTTGAAAGCGATATGCCCGTACCAAGCCAATGTCATAAAGGTATTGGAAAGGATCAGCAGGGCGATGGTGGCGAGGGCACGGCTCATAATAGCAGAGTATTGAGATCGGTTATCGAGGCGAAATCGTCGATGACGACATCGGCTTCCGTTTGGGTTGCGAGCGTATGACGGGGTAGAGTCGTTGCCAGGGCCACGATGCGGCCTGCTCCGGCCCGGCGGGCAGCAGTGATGCCGACCCGGGCATCCTCGAATACAAGGCATTCGGCCGAAGGCAGGTGCAGTCCTTCGGCTGCCAGCAGGTATATTTCCGGGTCGGGCTTGCAGCGGGTCACCCGGTCGCCGCTGACGATGCAGGAGAAGTAGTCGGTGATACCGCAGTTGCTGAGGACGAAATCGACGTTCTCGCGGCAGCCTGAAGAACCGACGGCGCAGCGGATTCCGCGACGGCGCAGCTCTTCGAGCAGTTCCACGAGCCCCCGTACGGGGCGGATTTCCGGAGCATAGACTTCGCGGTAGATGGCTTCTTTCTCCTCGCCGAGCGCTTTCATTCCCTTTTCGCGGATGATTTCTTCGGGCAGGATCAGGCGCATGATGTCGTCGTTACCCATGCCGAAAGCGGTCTGGAGCTTGTGCTGCCAATCTTCGACGCCGTAACGCTCGCAGAATATCTCGAATGCCTTGACGTGTGCCTGGGTATTGTTTACCAGTACGCCGTCCATATCGAACAGGACTCCCCGTATCATTTTGTTGTTTTTTGAGTCGCAAAAGTAATCATATTTCCGGGAGTTGCCGCCGAAACGACCGGGAAATTGCAGCGTAGCACTTCGAGGCGGGGCCGTAGTCTAAAATGGCGATTGTAGTTTTTTAGTACCCTTTCCGACGATCGCGGCATCGAACTCGAGGTCCGTTTATTGCGGCCTGTGGCCGCATCCGTAATTCCGATCCTCTCCTGAATCCCCTCTTCGGAGAGGATTTGGACGCTGCGTACCTGAAGAGGTACCTAATATATACTCACGCTTAAAATTTGAGGTTAAGACTGAAATTGACCGTGAAGGTCGGGATCGACAGTCCGGGGACGGCGCGGTGATGCGTCAGACGCCAGATGCAATCCACGCGCAGCAAACGGAAGATGTTTTCGATGCCGAAGCCGGTTTCGAGGTAAGGATGTTCGACCGATGACATTCCTACCGGAAAGAGCATAACAGCTTTCGTATTCGGAAGACTGCCGTCGTTGCGGGCCGAGAGAGTGCCGTAAACTCCTTTGAAAACAAAGACTTCGCGCCAGTTGAGTTTTTTGAGGAGCGGTACGCGGCCCAACAGGAACCCGTTGAAGTGGTGTTCGTAGAAGAACGAAATCCAGGCGTCCGACGAGAATTCGTAGAAATTCATGCACGAGAAGGCGTAGCGGTCGTAAAAATAGGTGCCGTTTCCTTCGTGCAGCTTCAGCAGCAGGTAGGGAACCTTGCCGAAGATCTTGCCGCCTTCGAGCATGAGTTGCGAGTAACCGATCGGAGGCAGATTGAGCCGGTATTGCATCCGCCCTTCGAGCCGCAGGTAGTCGTAGCTGGCGGGTAAGATTCCTTTTTTTGCCCCCGTGAAGTCGAAGGAGAAAATCGGGTATTTCGAACCCATGTGTCGGACCTCGAACGGCATGCGGACGATCGTTTCGTCTTTGGACAGCCGCAGCCCGATCCGTATCGAAGCGTCGTTGATGCCATGCAGCGAACGCCCGTTGGGTAGGATCATCGGTACGTAGCGGTTCGAGGAGATGTGACGGCCCCGCAGCTCGAACGAACTGCTGATCCCGTGCAGCCACTCGTGTTCGTAGAGGGCGATCCCTTCCTCGATAGTCGAAAGCCGCGAGGTGCCGCCTCGGGAGAAGATCGAGCTTAGGATGTTGTTTTCCGAGAGGGCGCTGACGCCCGAGCTGAGCTGTATCGCGTCGTTGCGGTAGGTGACCGTCAGTTTGCGCAGCAACTGTCTGCGGAACATCACCTCTATTTCCGATGCACCCTTGAAGTCCTCGTCCCGGGTGCCGTAGGCCAGGTAGGTCGAGAGCCTTACGCGCCGACTGAACTCTTTGGTCGTACGTACGCCTATCTGGAAGCGGGTGCCCTCCAGTCGGTTGAAGCTGATTACTTTGGAGTAGGGACCTATGCCGACGTATTTGGTATTGTAATAGCCGCCGATGATGGTGTTGAGAACCGTGTAAATGTTTTTGTAGAGGGGAACCTGCTGGATCGAATCGACCATTCGGTAGATGGTCTTCTCCTTTTGAGAGAGGGCGTAGGGACGCAGTGAGTCCCATTCGACCCGCTTGCCCGAAATGGCATCGTCCGAGAGGATCACGTTGGCCGACGTACCCAGAACCTGTTTGGGGATCGGCGTGTCGAACTTTACGTCGGAATAGGTTACCTCGCGGCTGCCCAGGAAAGCGATCATCTTCGAGGAGTCGGATTTGGTCAGCGTAAAATCGGCGGTCATCTTCTCCCGCTGCGGAAACCACAGCGAGTCGGCCGTCAATCGGTTGTCGGCTTCGATCGCCAGGTGGCGAATCCAGTTTACATTGACTCCTTTGGCCATTTTTACGCGGGCCGAACGCAGCGCATAGCTTGCCGAGTCGATATTGACCTCGCCGTCGAGTACCGGGGTGGCGACACTTTTGGGGTGAAACCGGATTTTGTAGGTCTTGCGCCCTTCCACGTTCGTACTGTCCACCAGAAAGTATTTGTAGAATGAGCGTCCCGAGTTGGAGAGGGGGCTGGCGAACTTCACGCCGAACAGGTCGATGAAGTTTTCGTAAAGATTCACGTCGGCGTGCAGGTGTCCGGTGAATTGTGCGAGCATGCTGTTGTCTTCGATACCGGATATCTGGCTGGCGCGGATCACCTCACGGGCGACGGTCGGCGTGCGGCTGTGGTAGTAATCCGCTGCCGTTTCGGAGATCATTACGGGCAGGTAGGGTTGTCCGGTGACATCCGATGTGTCGATGTGCTCGAAAATGAAACCGAAGTTTTGCTGGAGTTTTCTGCTTCGAAATTCCCGGACATTGGCCAGGCCGAGTTCCATTTTCGTATAGGTGCGGCAGATGTAGCGGTCGTATTCTTCGGGATCGTTGTATTTTTTGTTGCGTACGATGCCCGCGAGAATCGGGTGTGCCGGATTGTCCCCCGGTGTGACCACGACATTTCCGATTTCGAGGTGCGTGGGATTGAGCCGGAAATCCACCCGGTTGTCGCTTCCGGCCGGGATCGGACGAATCTGGGGCTCGTAGCTGACCATTTCTGCCCGGATGTAGCTCGACGTGTCGCGGCTTTCGAGCGAGTAGAACCCTTCGTCGTCGGTGGTGATGCCGGTGGTCGTACCCGGGAACAGGACGACGGCGTAGGGAATCGGCTCGCCCGTCTGTGCGTCCGTGACCGTACCGCGCACCCGGGTGTTCTGGGCGGCGCAGGGGGCGTACAGAAATAGTCCCGCAAGAGCGAGGAGTATGCCGCAGAGTCGTTTCATCGAAGCCTTTCCGGAATGTCGTTTCGGATTTTCCTAAAATATAAATATACCCAAAAATACAAAGATTTTACCGGACTGTCAAAAATTATTATTTTTGCCGATCCGGATGGAACTACTTTCTGCGGAATGAAACATGGGAACGTCAAAATAGAAAAGACCAATGCGGCCCGTCTGCTCGACCGAGCCAAAATCGCCTACGAATTGATCCCGTATCGGGTGGATGAGGAGCATCTGGCCGCGACTCACGTGGCCGAACAGCTCGGCGAAGATGTTGCTGCGGTTTTCAAGACGCTCGTGCTTCGTGGTGACCGGACGGGCCATTTCGTCTGTGTCGTCCCTGGAGATCACGAGGTCGATCTGAAAGCTGCCGCCCGCATTTCGGGCAACAAGAAAGCCGATCTGATTCCCGTCCGGGAGTTGCTTCCGACGACCGGATACATCCGGGGCGGCTGTTCCCCGATCGGGATGAAAAAACCGTTCCCGACCTTTTTCCATATTTCCGTTTTGCAACACTCCGTCATTTATATCAGTGCGGGAGTTCGGGGATTGCAGATCCGGATCGCTCCGCAGGATCTGCTTCGCTTCGTCGGGGGCGAAACGGCCGAAATCAGCCGTCCGTCGTCTGTGGCGGCGGAATAAGATCCGTAATTCTTTTTTGCTATTCGATCCCTTTCTGCAGGTCGGCGGAATTGTCGTGTTGTCGAAGCGACCGCCGGACCGGTATTTCGGAAACGATTCGTTATTTCTCTTTGGGTGCCGGTCTGGTTTCGCCCTTGAGTGCCGGAAGGGAGATGCCGTACCGTACCGCCAGAATCCGAATGAGGATCACCGAGCAGGCGGCGATGAACTGCGTGGGGGCCGCCGGCAGGTCGAGATACATACAGAGATAGTAGATCAGTCCGCCGCAGATGCAGGCGATGGCGTAGATGTCTTTGCGGAAAATAAGGGGTACTTCGTTCAGCAGCACGTCGCGCAGCATACCGCCCGCCGCACCGGTCAGCGTACCCATGATGATACCCACCCACATCGGATGCATGCGCACGCATCGCTTCCTCTTCGTATGGCAAATCTCCTTCGCCTGTTCCCACACTTCCTTTGCAAGATTGAAAACAGCCCATGCTTTTGGCCAACCTGCATAGAATGCGGCATGTGTGATCACTGCAGCAATCTCTTTTTGTGTCACACCATGATTTTTTGCATTTTGAAGATGATATTTTAAAGAAGAATCCGTAATTCCGGAAGCCATCAGAGCAACCACTGTGATAATGCTTCTTGTTTTTACGTCGATGTCCTGGTTATTCCAGTTTTCGCCGAAAAGTACATCATCGTTAAAATGTGCAAATTCCGGTGCGAATTCACCAAGTGTATTTCTCCCTGCTGTCTGTACTATTTTTCCCATATTCTGTATACCTCCATATCGCTGTTATTTATAAAGAGTTTACCCATTCAGTGATTTCCTGTTTCTTCCACAATTTAACAGTCTGCCTTCTGTAATAACTGCGTCTGGGCAGATGACTGCAATTCTTTCACAGTGTTTCCAAATCCACTTCCTCCGGATGTTGCAAAAAGCACAATCTTTTACCACTGAAATCGTAAGTTTCTAAAAATGTATTGATGATTGTCGGAGCCACATACCACCAGATTGGGAATCCCAGAAGGATCTCGTCATAAGAACTCATATCGATCTCTTTTTCCATAATCTCCGGTCTGTATTTCTTATCACTCATTTCCACACTGCTTCGGGATTTTTTATTCATCCAGTCAAGATCTGCCTTTGAA